>VAPK010916672.1_pt1 | contig 12338 bp, 12 predicted proteins | sample 3395031 | NCBI WGS metagenome assembly VAPK01 (sample SAMN08290443, study PRJNA428436) | hydrothermal vent metagenome | isolation source: Deep-sea hydrothermal vent chimney 1 | place: Pacific Ocean: Juan De Fuca Ridge | reverse complement strand
TAAGAAGAGCACCATTAGTCAAAGAAGCAAAGCTGATGGGGGAATCTTTTAAACGTTTAACCGCTTTAAGCATATAACGATAAGCAAAGGGCTCGCCTCCGCCGCTAAATGTAACAGCCTTAACACCCATATCAATCAAATCATCAATAATTTCCATCATTTTGTCTTCCGGGATAAAATCTTTTTCAACCATATCCTGCCCTAACTGTAAGTTGCTTACTTTATAAGCACAATACCAACAATCATGATTACAGACATTCGTCGGTTTAATGCGAATATGGATCGGTGGCAAAATTTTGTCATTATCCTTCAAAAGAGAATCAATTTTCTCTTTATAATGAAATACTTTCATCGGTGTATATAAAAGTCCCATTTATATTCTCCCTCGCTTATTCAAAATAAATGAATTCATAATCACCTGTATATCCAAAATGACCATAAACCCACTCCCATTCTTCTTTATCAAAAAATGACTCACACGTTAAAGCCCAACATTGCAAATTGAACAACTCTTGTTCATTACGATAGCTTTCCATCATAATATATTTCTGTTTTCCAACGCGCTCAATTTCTTTAAGAGCTTTTTCCAAATCAAAAATTCTTAAATTATGAAGACAACCTAAAGAAATAACCAAATCAAATTCATTATCAGCAAAAGGATACCTATCTTGTGCCCTATGAATAAACAATGAGTCTCGAATTCCTTCTGGTGCATCACCGATGCCATGTTTAGAAATATCAAATCCCTTGATTTCTGAATTTGGGAGCAATATCTTCAACTCGTATGTAATATGCGCCTTTCCACACCCCACATCCAAAATTTTATCACCGTCTTTAAGCTGATATTTTTCAATCATCTGTTCTGCGACAGGTTTCCACCGCCCATCATATTTATAACCTCCATAACCAAAGCGACGGTCACCATCCCAATAATCTTCCGCATATTCTTTCGCTTTAAGCGTACACGTCACTTTATTATCCCCCATACGATCAATATATTTTCGTAAAGTTCTTTTATGTAATGGAGTAAAAAAATTCTGAATTGTCCTCATTTTTTCCATCCTTTAATAACTGATATTAAATTTTTTGTTGTTATTCCAAACTCCTCCATCAAACTAACTTGCGACCCATAATGTTCCGGAAAAACATCCGGGATACCAATACGTTTAAATTTCTTGGATTCATTAAACCCTGCCTCCGCAATAATCTCTGCCACCGCACTCCCCAAGCCTCCCATAACTGTATGCTCCTCAATCGTTACAATAGCCGAAGCCTTTTCTGCGCACTCTAAAATCTTTGGAATATCTAATGGCTTAATCGTTGGGACATGAAGAACGGCAACCTCCAACCCCTCTGCCTTAAGAGCATCTGACGCTTCTAAAGCATTTCGTAATGTAATCCCTATTGTCACAATTAAAGCATCGTTGCCGTCCCGCATTTGCAGAGCTTTACCTATGTCAAATGGAATATCATCTGTTGTGACAATGGGATCATAACCCTTGGCAAATCGAATATACATGGGCCCTTGATAATCCAAACTTTTTTCCATTACCCGTTGCATCTCATTTGCGTCTGCCGGAGCCACAATCGTCATATTCGGAATCGCGCGCATAATAGCCAAGTCATCAATGGCCTCGTGGGTCGGCCCTAGTGGGGCATAGACCAAACCACCCCCATTACCCAGCAACCGAACATTGACATTATGCAAACACAAATCAATGACGACTTGTTCAAAACATCTCCGTGTTAAAAAAGAAGCTATCGTATTAACATAAATAACTTTTCCTTCCATAGCCAACCCTGCCGCCATCCCGATGACATTGGCTTCGCTAATCCCTTCCATAAAAAACCGATCCGACATTTCCGTCTTAAAATTCTGTAATGTTCCTACTCCTAAATCAGAACCGATAAAAAAAACGCTTTCATCTTTCTTTGCTAATTCATACACCATATCTAATGCTGTCTTACGCATTCACCGCCTCCAATTCCGCCAAAAGTGACGCAACCTCTTCTTTTTTTAATTTACTCTTATGATGCCACGTTAAATTATTTTCTGCGGCTTTAATTCCTTTCCCTTTAATCGTATGACAAATAATAGCCGTAGGTTGATCTTGCGCTATCGGCACTCTTGAGAAAACCGACTTCAATGCTTCAACATCATGGCCTTCCACTTCTGCAACAGAAAATCCAAATGCTTTCCACTTATCCGCAAAAGGTTCCAAACCCTGAACTTCTGCTGTTGAAGCATACGATTGATGCTTATTGTAATCAACAATCACTGTTAAATGGCTAAGCCTATGTTTACCGGCACACATAGCGGCTTCCCATACGGAGCCTTCATTACATTCACCATCCCCAACAACAACAAACGTTCTATAATCCATTTTTTCATAAATCGCGTTAAGTGCAAAACCAATTCCGATGGATAACCCATGGCCTAAACTCCCTGTTGAGGCTTCAACCCCCGGCACTTTAATTTCAGGATGACCACCAAGAAGCGCATCAAATTTACAAAACCTCCACAATTCTTCTTCCGAAAAAAAACCTTTCTCAGCAAGCATTATATATAACGCTAAACAGCCATGCCCCTTGCTAAGAATACATCGATCCCGTTGAACCCATTTAGGTTTTTTCGCATCAAATCGCAAAATATCATCATATAAAACCCGAAATATTTCTACCAATGAAAGCGCAGCCCCAACATGTCCACGCCCACCAGCAGCAAGAGTTCTAATAATCATTTTTCGTAAATCTTTTGAACGTTTATCTAATTTCATATTTATATGGACACTCCTGATATATGCTTTTCACAAAATCTAACATTTTGCGCGCTTTGGTCAATTGTTTCTTTTGAAGATAAATTTTATCGCTCCAGGGACCTTCAGCAAAGTGTCGTCTCTTTAAATCATCCGGAATAAACTCATTCAAAAATATGAGGCACCATTTTAGCCCGAATAAAGGAAACACTATTTCAAATCTATCAAAAAGATATTTCTGCTCTTTAAATACCTGAAAAATCCCATCAATAAAAAAAATTTTTAAATCTTCATCAAACTCCATAGCCGGATGCAATAAAAAGTCTGCAATCATTTTTGTGGGATCATCCCATCCAAAATATTCGAAATCAATAAATACAATATGTCCGTCTTCATTTTTCAAGGCATTATGATATCCGAAGTCCGAAGGGCTTAATGTCCGTTCTTCTAAATTAATATCAGAGTCAAAAGATATCGAAGATGCTATTGATTTCTTTTTACTCCAACTGACGAGTATAATCAAAAACGGCTCGAACTCCTCATTCAAAAATTTCGTTAAAATCTTTTCACTTGAAACTCTTTGTAATCGTTCTAATCTCCATTCAATATTCTCAACGATTTTTCGAATTGAAAAACAAGCCTCTGACGCCGGAAGAAAATCTTTACTCTTGTTCTTACGAGCAACCGTTTTAAGTTTTCCGAGAAGTTGTACAACTTGATCAATATCCTGAACAGTCACCTCACTGGGAAGTATTTTTCTCCCGTCAATGTATTGATAGACTGCGCATCGCGCTTGCTTATCAACAGCTATCGGCTGTGAAATGCATCGAAGTCCCTGTTCCCAAAGAAATGACAAACCGGAAAACTCAGTTTCTAGCCGATCTCTCGTATCTGCGACATTTTGAAAATAAAACTTGGCAACATATTGCTTAGCACATTCGGATTTAATCCGATAAACGCGACTATTTGCCCCTCCCCCAATTTTGTCAGAAAAAACCATCGTTTGATCCAAAAGATTTTCAACAATTTTAATTTCTTCTGAAACCAACTGCTGGTGTTTACTTTCAAAAAAATATTCGTTAATTTCTCTCCAGGAAGCAAATGTTTTCCAGTGCGAAGACGGCGAGTATTTCCGAGATGAAACAAATAATATATTCTCAATATAATTTGGAAATAATTCGTGTAAAAAAACTTCTTCTAAGTCATCAATAAAATGCGTGCATCCTAATTGTTTTACCCTATTTATCTTTTCTTCCTGTGTCGATTCAAAAAAAACTCGATCTTTTGATAACCCTACGTCTTTATCAAAAAAGCTGTTTCGTTCCATCCAGGTTAAAGCCATTTCCCTCAAATTAACCCCATTTTTAACTAACGTTGAATATTTTGTCTTGTGACTAACAACATAAAAAGAAATCCCTGCATTCTTGCAAGCATGAAAAAAATCCATAACACCTTCAAATAAGGTTGCTACCACCATACCTTTCCCATATACAAATGCCTGCAATTCCCGCCATTTAATCTCACCATTCGGTAACTGACGAACATAATTCCGAACATTTTTTTTATTCCTGATAATCTCTGAAGAGATTAACCCCCATTCAACTGCCGTTTTATAAAGAACCTTATCATAATTCACTACCGTATTATCAAAATCAACACCAATAATTAAGTCACTTCTCATATAAAATTCACATGCTCCTGTACGCATTCGGCTTCATCTAATAACTCTACTTTTGATTCTCTCAAACTATGCAAATATTGATTAACCTTATCCATACGACAATTCACACGGCATTCGGCAACATCCAAATTTTTTTCCACCCAACACAATGACTGTTTCCGCTTTTTACCTTCCCAAATTTCCTTGAACGTCTGGTTATAAATATTTCCATAAATAAAACGCTCATCATCCAGATAAATGCTGCACCCCAGCACATTACCTCCTGCATCAATATACGACCAAAAAGGTAACGCGACACATCGACTATACTTATGCGCTCCGGAATCCCATTGTTGCATGGTATTATTTCTAAATACCACATGAAAATCATTAGAATTAAATTTTTTCAACTCTTCATTCAAAACCTGATATTGATCGTATTTAACATTCTCATACTCTTTGGAAACACCCTGCGTATGTTGTGAATAAGGCTTAATCACCAAATAATCTATTCCAATATCTTTGGCTATTTTTGCCAATGTCGCACATTCATCACTATTTTCAGGAAGCAAGATCATTTGAAAACCCAGTGTACAATTATATTTATTGTTTCGACGTATTTTTGCCGCAAATGTCATGTTCTCAATAACTCGATTAAAATCGCTTTCTTTTGCCTGATGAATTTTTCCATAAGTCTCTTTTTTTCCCGCGTTAATACTCACCTTAATCCATGATATTTTTTCCAAAACATTTTCCGCGTACTCTTGCTTGAACAAGGAAGCATTGGTTGTAAAAGCAACATCAATCCCTGAATTTTTTGTATAATTCGTCAAATCCACCATATCTTTATGCAAAAATGGTTCACCCTCTCCCGCGTACATAATGCTCTTGAGCCCCAATTCTCCCATTTCCTGCAACCTGTCTTTAAACATTTCAGTTTCTAAACAACGATTTTGATACCCCATAAAATCCACACCGCAAAATGTACATCGATGATTACAGGCCCCTGCCGGACTAACCTCCATATAAACAGGGTAAATATTTTTCCCTGACGTCCAGTCATTCACCCGGGACGCGTGATACATTAATTTATGTCCATCTATTTTATATTTGTCCATTTTTTTCTCACTTATTAAAAAAAATTAACACAAAACCTCGTTCCCCATTAAACGCTCAACTTCATGAAAAACACTTTCCGGCTTAATCAAACTCATACAATTATCCTCAAAATGAATACACTTATTAAGCTGGCAGGGGAACTCTTCACACACAAAATCCTGAGGATAAAAAACAGTCCCTAAACCATACAAATGATTATCCGTTGCGTATGTTGGCCCAAACATGGCTATAACTTTCTTTTTAAGCGCAATAGCGATATGCATCCCAAAGGAATCATTGGTCACAATCATCCGACAAGAATTAATCCAATCAAAATATTCTTCTATATTGGCTAATCCCTGTTGCCAACAAATACTATATTGATCTTTTAGGCTTGCCTCCAATTTTTTCCAATAAGCTTCCGGCCAGCCTTTAAGAGGCCACTTATTCCCTACCTGATAATTAAAACCAATATCATGCTTAATTTCTAATTTTGGTTCATAACCCAAAACATACTCTTCACCTTTCCACTCTGCACCAATCATCTCAAACAAACCCTCCTGCCAACAGGCTTTACGGCTTCTTCTTTTGGCAATATCCCGACATATTTCAAGCACCAGATGAGAACCATCATAAGCCTCTGCTTCTCCTGTCTGCACATCAAAACGAAAGCCATAACGCCGCCAAGCATTAATAGAATCTGAAAGGGCACAAAGTCCCGGAACTTTTTCTAAATTAATGACCGTATCAAAATGTTCCGACTGCAATTGAAGAACGGAAGTTAAATTATAAATAAGAGGCCGATCGATATATGGATTATTTTTTATAATAGGAAAAGCCTTTTCATCAACTAACCACGTCACATGATCATCCTTATAAAGATTAAGCAATACCGTACTGCGTAAAACATCTCCATAACTCGTAAGATTACTGATATCAGAGGCCAATGTTTCAGAATAGCCAACCTTAATAATAAGAACCTTATGTTGTTTCCGTGTCATAATGCATCCTTCTCCTCTGTAAACTGAATATCTACTGATGTGTATCCATATTGTTGATAATGGTTTGTTTTTACTTTAATATCACACTCGCTGCATAGCCCATAATTACTGCAAGCAATATGTTCTTTAGGAAACTTAAAGGTCTCGTCCATCAAATTACCAAGGCCCAATTCTTTACGCGCGAAATATAAATCGGAATGACAAAGATAAATCGTTCCGTCCGGAGCGATAGGGACAACTGTATTTTTACAGGCCACCTTGATTCCCTGTCGTTTTCCGGCAACAGCCTCCGGATACCTCATCGTTCCGTGCATCTTGCCCTCATACTCCCCCAAAAACTCTTTGGAGCGTAGTTCAACTTTAAATTTCTTCGCGTAAGATTTAAGCTCATTAAGCTCCTCTTCTGTATGGGCGGGATGTTCAATATAATAAAGCCCTATGCTTAATATTTCCTGCAACTCCGCAATCCGCTCAATAAGTTCCTTATAATTATTTTGCCCTTTATGATAACTGACACGAATCCTTGGGTAAGGGGCTTTGCGTTTATTCCAATCAAGGGTCTTAAGCTCTTCAAAATGCTTTTTCGTCAAAAAAGGCGGCAACGCAGTCATAATATCAATTTTATGTTTAACACCTTCTAAAACTTCCCAAATACCCTTATAAACAAAAGGCTCTCCTCCCTGTAAACTAAGGGGAACATCTTTAGGCAACTTGAGACGATTTAATCCCTGAATCCATTGATCAGGAATTAATCTGGAAAAATGAATTTTAAAATAATCTGAACCGTGATGCGTGGTTATACAATACGGACAGGAAAGATGACATTTATCGGAAATATAAACACCAACATAATCATAATTTTCAGGAATAACAATTGGATTCATGATATTTTAATATTCTCTTAAAAATAATCGTCCTTTATCTGTTAAGCGATACTTTTGCTTGCTACTCCGAGGCCTATCTGGAATAGTCATTTCAATAAATTTTTTTTCTATAGCCGGAACCAGATATGCCTTCCTAAAATGTTCATCATTTTAGATAATCATTGTGCCAACTTGATTTATACTCTATATTTTGTTTCTCAGACATAAATAAGCTTCCATTTATTTCGGAATATCTTCCATTGACCAACGGGACTCTTCAATAGCGTAATCATCAGAAATTTGTTCAACAAGACTCGTTAACGCATCAACAGAAAGCCAATGATCATTATTATCTGAGGAATAACGAAAATCCTCCGCGCACAATTGCCCTTTGCCGCCATTAACTGCCTTTAAGAGTTTTTCTTTTTTCTCAGGATTAGACTGAACAACATAACATTCCTTAAACTGTGCTGTATTACGAGCCTCATCTGCCCCAATAAGTGTTTCATGAATTTTCTCTCCGGGACGAATACCAACCACTTTCTGCTTACACTCAGGGGCGATCGCCTGAGCCAAATCTGTAATTTTCATAGATGGAATACGCGGAACAAATATCTCTCCGCCTTGCATCCTGGAGAAAGAAGCTAATACAAAATGAACAGCCTGATCCAGCGTAATCCAAAACCGTGTCATCCGATCATCTGTAATAGGCAAAACACCTGTTTGCTTTCTTTCCTTAAAGAAAGGAACAACCGATCCCCTGCTTCCCAAAACATTTCCGTAGCGCACAACGGCAAAACGGGTCTCTCTTGAACCGACATAAACATTAGCGGCAGTAAACAGCTTATCAGAGCATAATTTTGTTGCCCCATATAAATTGACAGGATTACACGCCTTATCCGTCGATAAAGCAATAACCTTTTCAATATTATTATGAAGGGCCGCGTCAATAATATTCATAGCACCCATCACATTTGTTTTAATAAATTCTTCAGGATTATATTCAGCCGCGGGAACCTGTTTTAAAGCGGCCGCGTGAATAATGTAATCCACATCCCTAAAAGCCATCATCAAACGGTCCTTATCCCGAATATCTCCCAACAAATAGCGAAGACAAGGATATTTAGCCATACTCCATTTCTGCCCCATCTCAAATTGCTTCAGTTCATCCCGACTAAAAATAATCAATTTTTTAGGCTTATACTGAGACAAGACACTTTGAACCATCTTTTTACCAAATGACCCCGTCCCTCCGGTGATAAGCACTGTCTTATTATTTAACATGTTTTTTCATCCTCTCGTAAATATAGCGCGGGGCAAAAGTTCCGCAACACTGAACATGGGGCCGGGCCTGTCGAAAAAAAGTCGCAAAACTTTTGCTCTGCACTATATTTTGGTCCTGATTTTCTTCCTAAATAATATAAAGGCTACTCTCCCCTTCTTGCCAACATTGCAAAATTTAACAAATAATTTTTTAAAAACTCAGGATTAACAGAATATATACCCGTCTGACAATACCAATCACCCAGAACCTCCTTAAAACGGCACAATTCCCTTGTCCTGGATCTATTTTTCGTGTCTTCTATCGTTAAATCAATCAACTCAAGAGTTCGCCACAAAGATGAAAGCATATGTTTAGTATCTTTTTGCTTTTTTAATTTAACGGCTCGACTTATTTCACTGGCCATGTTGCCCATCTGCTGATAAAAAGTCATGTCTTGCCATCTCTTTTGATCAATCATAAAAATACCTTTTCAAAAATAATTTGTTTCATTTTCTCTCGAACTTTCAAATTTTTTACTTCTAAATCTCTATTGTTATCTCTTGGTCGAATATTAATAAAAGACTCATAAATCAAACATTCATCTTTAGCCTTATCCAATAAAACATTGAAACCCCATAAATTTGCTTGTTTTGAACCATCTTTTAATAAAACATCTTCCGCGTCTGCGTGCATCTCTCCTCCTAAAGCAACAACTTCACGTTTTATATCAACAACACCCTTAATTAAATCCTCATAATACTCCTTTGCTAATTCATTTAAATCTTCTCGCGAAATAGAATGATTTATAATTCTAATATCCATTGCAACCTCCTATTTTTCTTCCAGCATCTCAACATACATGGCCAAGCCATGCTCCATATGCTTCTTCCCTTGCTTTTAGGGCCAACAAAAAAATAAAATACTGCCTGGCTCTTCCTCACCCAGTTCCCCAGAAAAGACATCTCTTGCTGACGATTAATAAAAGGAACTCTGTTTGTTTCGTTCATCGTGGATTCCCCTTAGGACTTTCGCCGTTAAAAATAAGATTCGTTTTCCTGGCTAATTCCTCAACCAAATTGATATGCCGATGACCGTTTAAAGATTCCGGCAGATGCTCCTGACCAATAAGAAGAGTTCCTTTCAACTCTTTCGGAATATTATCAATACGCTTTAAAACACAGTCATTGATCATCATATCCGCAAAGACCATCTCAACCAAAGTAACAAAATCCGATTTCCCAATAATATAAAAAATTCGCTCACCTTCTTTATATAGAGAAGAAAGAATCTCTTTTAAATTTTCTTTAATCAAACCAATGGCATTAATAGTATTCAAAGTATACTTAATAGACTTCCCCATCTTCTCTGCCAACCCTTTAGGTGTAAGCAAATATTTAACTTTTCGTTGATTCAGCTGACTGATACGTATCAGTCCTTTAGAGACAAGTCGGCGAACAAGCATATTTGTCTGCCCCAGGGAAAGGTTCATCTGGCAGGATAAGTCACGCTGGTTGGAGCCAAGTTCAGCCCCAATAATATTAATAAGTTCAAATTCACGTTCGTCTAAAATTTCTTTGGACATAAGGAGTTATAACTCTAAATATAAAAATATGTTCAGGAATTGAACATATTATAAGTATAACAAATATTGTGTCAAGAATAAATTATTGAATTATAATTAATCTTTTATCCCCATTCCATTGAATAATTGCTCTATTTTTAACTCTGCTATTCTCCATAAAGCGTCGAGAAAAGCAAAGTTGGTTTTGGTCATTATTTAATGGAATGGGCATTAATAGGGCTTAAGCTCTAATTTGTTAACAATATCGTCTGATATTTTTTTTGACGTGGCTTTCTCCATTAAAATTAGCAATCTCTTACAATCGTCATAAGACATCTTCAATTGCCCGATAATGGATACATGAAAAGCCCCCACTAATGTGTTCATAATAGGCGCGTAAATAAATTTAGAACCTTGAATAAAAAGCAACGCGTGCGCCGGCTTGGTTGACACGGCTACTTTAAAAAATTCTTTAGCTTGATCGTACTGCCCTGTTTTCAAATAAATAATCCCTAAATTATAGGGAAACCAAAAAAAATACTTATTAAGAGAAATCGCCTCTTTATATTCCGCTATAGCCCTTTCATAGTTCCCTGACTGATAATAACAAAACCCTAAAAGCCCATGGGCTTCAGACTTATCTGGGTAATACTGAACAATTTTCTTATAATAGTCGATATATTTCTGCCATTGTTCTTTATCTAGTGGTGTAATGCCGTAAGAAACATCTATTAAGTGCTCATAGGATTCCGGCATCATGTCATTTAAAGTTCGAACCATAACTCCTTCCTGATATTTTTCTCGATCAAGGAGCATATAGCCGACACAAAAAAGAATCAGATACAGCGTCACAACACGCGTACTCACAAATTTTAAAAACGAAAATTTCATGTAATCCTTTTTGACCTTATAAATTTCATCCATTCAAATATCAAATAAAAAAACACCCCATTAAAAAACATCATCATGAAATATTTAAAAGCATATAACCAAACACTTCCATACCGAAAATAAACAGTATGTTCTCCCGCTGGAATCCATACGCCTTTAAACGCCTGATTCGCGCGAAACAGTTCTTCCCGATGATTATCAACAAACACCTGCCATCCCGTATAAAAGCAATCATTGTAAACCAAAAATTTTCTTTGGCTAAAATTTGTCTTAAGCTTTAACATGTTGACATTATAATCCAACACTTCCACTGTTTTTGAACCCTCTGTCACAACCTCTGCTTTCAACGAGTCAAAAACAGATTCTTGTGGCCGCTCATCATAAATCAATAATTTACTCTGCAAATAATCACTTAAAATAGCTGGATTAATCTCTTTTTTTAATTCATAAAACCACTTTGTCCCTAGATAAAAATTCGTCGTTGCTTTTTTTTGAAGAGCTTCGCCAACTGATTTGGTACGGTACTTCCTAATAGATTCAGGAAGGGAAAAATCATGATAGGCAAGATGTCCTTGATGCCCATATCGATAAGGTCCTCTACCTTTTGATGTATTATGATGAAGATAATTATAAACGATCATCGGATGAAAAATAATCACTCCTGAAATAAGAATTAAAATCCACCCCTCATACTTCTTCCGTTTATCCTTTAAAATAAAATTTAAAAATGCCTTAAATTGCTCTGATGTAAGCACAATAGCGATCGGCAGTAACACAACCCAAAGAAAAAACAAAAAATTACGGAAATACTTAAAATAAAAAATCTTTTTATAAAGAAATGGATATAAAATCGTCCCGTCATTAAGGCTTATCAAATAAATCAAAAAGCCCCAAACCGCTAATACCAAAATTTTTTTGTTAACAGGCATAAAAAGGCCACAAATAAGCATCAAATAAGCAAAAAGAGGAACATAAAACTGTCCTAATTGCAACTTATTGAAATCTTCCCAAAAAGTCCCCTCATCTGTGACCACGACCCCACCGCCTCCCATCGTCTGAGGTCTAACCGTAAAGACATTTTCTGCCGGAGAATCGGCATGGCGGATAGGAACAACAAATTCTCCTCTCTTTGTTTCCTGAAAAAACATGACTCCCGGGAGGAGTGATAAAATAAAAAACAATAAGCACAAACACGTAAAAATCTTATGTTGTTTAAAAAACTCAAAGCTTTTTTTTGTGATCTT
>VAPK010461931.1_pt1 | contig 12342 bp, 10 predicted proteins | sample 3395031 | NCBI WGS metagenome assembly VAPK01 (sample SAMN08290443, study PRJNA428436) | hydrothermal vent metagenome | isolation source: Deep-sea hydrothermal vent chimney 1 | place: Pacific Ocean: Juan De Fuca Ridge | reverse complement strand
TGCAATATATGTGGTGGATGCGGTGCAGCAATGCTGGAAGATTCATTAAGAATAAGTCGCAATAAATTTGAACCAGAACGTTGTTCGCCAACCATAAAAATTGCTTGCATGTGTGCTTCTCCTGATAATTATTTAAAAAAACAGATAGCCGATTAACCCTGCTGGTGGAATAATCCAGATAACATCAAGGTTGAATCTGATTAAGCCGATTAAAGAAGTTATAAAAATAGCAATAACAGGCCAATTAATAATAATCTCTGAAATCGAAAATGAAGGAAGTGAAGATTTTAAAATAACAAATGCGGCAACACATATCATGCCTATTACTGCACTATGAATACCATGCATAACAGCCTGTGTATTAGAAGACTGGCGAATAAAATCAAACCAACGAGAAACAATAACCATTAATATGGCAGGAACACCAAAAATACCGATAGTTGAACATAGCGCGCCCCAGAAGCCAGCAACCTTGTAGCCAATGAATGTTGCACTAATTAAAATAGGACCCGGTGTAACTTGTCCTAAGGCGATACCATCGTTGAATTCTTGTGATGTTAACCAGTTATTTTCCAGTACAACAATACTCCCAATTACGGGAATAAAGACATAACCGCCCCCAAACAACATAAGACTCATACTTGCAAATGTTAGAGTAAGGTATAAAACACTGTTTTTTTCAAACGGTAAAGGGAGAAAAAAAAGTGAAAATATGAATAAAACAAATAATAATAAAATAATTATATTTTTTCTTAATTCAGTATTGTCAGTTTTATTGTTAGTAATATCTCCATTGTTGTCGCCAAATAAAAAATAACCAAGAATGCCGGCAGAAAATATTAATACGATAGGAGTATAAATTTTATAAGCTAAAGGAATAAAAAATAACGTGATCGTTGCTATAACGGCAATCAATACCTCTGCTTTTCCAGTGATTGTTTTTTTACCCAGTCGCCAGGCAACACTAAATACAATGGCGGCGACAGCTGGCATAAAGCCTTGAAATATTGTTTTTAAGTTAATTATTTCATTGTAGTTAAAGTAAATATAACTAAGAGCAAGTATTAATAAAAAAGAAGGGAGTATAACGCCAGATGTTGCGACCAGAGCACCTAGTCGGCCTCTCACTTTATATCCTGCAAAGGCCACAACATTAACAGCCATAGGGCCGGGAAGAAGGTTGGCAAGTGCGACTCCATCTAACATGTCGTTGTGTGTTATTAACTTTAACTTTTTAACGATGGTATTTTCGATAACTGAAATTAAGGCCATATAGCCACCAAACGCCAAGCTTCCTATTTTCAAGAAGGTTAAAAACAGGAAAAATAATGATACTTGGTTTTTTTGCATATTTTGCATGTCAGTAAACTCTGGAGTAATTATTGATTCAGACATTATGCAATAGCCTCTATTTCACAAACAACTAAAGTTCAAAATTCGATTTAATAAACGCTGTTAGTTGCATGGTGCTTTCGGCAATACTATTACTGGATGTGTTTATCGTCATATCGACCGTTGTTGGTTTTTCATAGTCCTGGCCTATGCCGGTGAAGTTCTCTATTCCACCGTCCATGGCTTTTTTGTAAAGTCCTTTAGGATCGCGTGAAACACAATCATCAAGTTCAGCATGTACATGGACAAGGTAAAAATTATCGCCAATAATATTTTTTACGGACTCTCGCCCTTTGTGATGAGGTGATATAAATGAAGCAAGTACAATATGACCTGTCTCAGCAAATAATGAAGCAACTTCACCTGTGCGTCTTAAGTTTTCTTCACGGGCTTCTTTGGTAAAATCAAGGTCGTTGTTCAAACCAGAGCGCAAAGTGTCTCCATCTAATATAGAAACGGTATAGCCTTGCTGAAATAACATTCTTTCAACTAAGTTAGCAACTGTCGATTTTCCTGCACCAGAGAGCCCGGTAAGCCAAACAACACCGCTTTTATGACCAAGTTCACCATTACGTTTTTCTCGTGTAATGAAGCCTTGATGTGGGTGAATATTACTTTCACCAGATGATTGGATTTTTAATTTTTCACAAGTTGCAGGGGTCATAATGTACGTCTCTTTTTTGCTATATTTGCATTAAGAATAGACGTGGTGACATATTTATTGCCATGTGGTTTTTGTGATCAACTAAGCAGTTTTTGTAAGTGAATGTGTAGATAATTAGTGTTTAAAAGTTCTTTTGCTTAGAGCTTAAGACATGTAATATCTATGTGAATTAGTGCTATGCATTATCGTAGTAGTCGAATGGAATCGCTGAACAACAAAGCCAACATTTAGACTTAATATTGAGAATTATAATGCCACTTGTTAAAAATGATAAACTTTCAGCTAAAAACCCTCCCTTAAGTAATGAAACTTTAAATCTTTTAATATCATTTTGTGAACGTCGAAAATTCCCTAAAAAAGGTATTATTTTTAGAGAGACAGATATAGCTGACAGCTTATACTACATTATTGAAGGTTCCGTTGCCGTTACATCTGCAGATGAAGATGGACATGAAATGATATTAGCTTATCTCCATAAAGGAGAATTTATTGGTGAGATAGGTCTCTTTATTTCAGAATCTTATCGTTCAGCAATGGTAAGAGCTCGCACCGAATGTGAGTTAGCTGTAATTAGTTATGACCATTTCGACAAGCTCGTAAAAAAAGAACTTCGTGATAAACATGCTGAAATATTGAGTGTTGTTGGTTTACAATTATCCGAACGCTTATTAAAAACCAGTAAAAAAATTACTTTATTAACCTCAATGGATGTTGCCGGACGTATTGCCAGAACATTGCTGGACTTATGTCATGAACCACATGCAATGACACATCCAGAAGGTACGCAAATCCATATTTCGCGACAAGAGATTGGTCGAATCGTCAGTTGCTCACGAGAGACCGTAGGTCGTGTCCTTAAGAAAATGACGGAAGATGGAATGATTGAGGTTAAAGGCATGGATATTGTTGTATATCACAGCCGATAAACTTATTTAAGATTGAATATTTAATGCTCGTACATCATCCCACTCTCTATCAGCACCTTGCTCTATACCTTTTAAACGAATCTTTTTAAGCAACGCTTTTCCTAATGGATCTTGCTCCATTTCCAAAAGAATTTTTTGTAATTTGGATACAATTGCCTGAGGTACACGAGGATGTGCAGCAAAAGCATGAGGAGTGTAGCCATCTGACTTCCATAAAATTCTTAATTTATTACGGTATTCAGGAGAAGTATTTTTAAATGTACGTAAAACACCTCCGCCACCAGGGTAACGACCACGTGCAATATTACGATATACAGAATCATGCGAAGAAACATATTTTGAGGTGAAGGATATATTCGCTTTGGATAATACTGCTGTCGGTACTAAGTTTGCGGCAAAAGCATTTGAAGGGAAAGCGAGTTCAGAATTATTTAAATCATTAATCGAACGATACGGACTATCTTTTTTTACTACAATAATACCTTTTAGCCTTTTCTTTTTTGCTTTAGCAAATGCGACATAGCCTTGTTTTTCATGAAACACGGTATAGTGATAAGGATTCATATATACGATGTCATATTTTCCTAATGCAAGACGTTTTTCAAATGTATCAATATTTCGTGTAGTTGCAAAATGAAGGTTTATATCAGACTTATTTTCAATGTATTGGAGAATAGGTGACCATAGCTTTGAGAGTTTGCTTCCATTAGTTTGTGGAACTATACCAAAGGAGTATTGCTGTGCAGCAAAAGAAACTACTGGGTTGAGTGTTATTACAAAAGTAACGCCACATACGAGCTTGAAAAAATTATTCTTGTTCATATTGTATCTCCGCTTCAATATTTTATGCTGTAAATAAGTTATTTAATTTACAGTTAATAATAGATTTTGAATGTTTTCTAATAGTTCATCTTCAGAAAATGGTTTGGTGAGATAAGCACTAACACCCGCGGCATCGGCCATATTGCGATGTTTTTCAGTCGATCTCGAAGTAATCATAATAACTGGAATATTTTTCAATTCAGGTTTGTTTCGAATATGAGAAGTGAATTCAAGCCCATTCATTCTTGGCATCTCTAAATCAACAAGAATAATATCTGGCTTACAGTTCTCTATAACTTCAATTGCTTCTATGCCATCTCTCGCGACGATCACATCATATCCAATATCTTTTATAAATTCTGAAAGTGAACGCCGGGCACTTAATGAGTCATCAATAATCAAAGCTGTTAGCGTATCTTCTATATCATGTGCATTTGCAAGTCGCTGCTCTATGAGCGGACTTATATCTTTATCTACCGCTGTTCTTATCAGACCAGGTAGGTCAATAACCGGAGCTACACTACCATCTCCCAGTATTGTCGCGCCTTCAATGCCAACAATATCGGGTATATACGTCCCTAATTGCTTCACGATTAAGTCTTGATTGGCGATGACATTCTCAACAGTAACCGCATATTGGTAACCTGCTTCATTGCGAACGATAAATACAGTACGTTCTTCTCTGTCTGTATCACGTTGATCTCGGGGTTGATGCAATAATGTTTCTATATCAAAAGCAGTAAAAGTTTCTCCATTTAAATCATATGTATACTTATCGTTGTCTTTTTTTAGTTCACCATCACCTGCACATAAAATTTGCTCGATGCCACGGTTTGATATAGCAATGGTCTGTTTGCGTAGTGTAGTCAATATTGCATGAACAGAAATTAGTGTCACAGGCAGTCTTAACTCAACAGTACAGCTTGTATCTTTTACTGAGTTTATATTTAAGGTGCCTTTCATAGCTGTTATTTGGTTGTACACAGCATCCATACCAATACCTCGCCCGGAAACCTGGGTAGTGGTTTCGCGCGTTGTAAAACCGGCTAGCAAAATTAAGCGAGTAAGCTCTTCATCTGATAACTTTTCTTCATTCGTGATCATGTTCTTTTTTATAGCTGTGTTTCTAATAGCTTCAAAATCGAGGCCAGCACCATCATCAATACAGCGAACAACGATATGATCGCCATCTCTAAAAAAGGATAAATCAATTTTTCCCGTTAAGTTTTTATCTTTGTTCTTTCTAATAGATTCATTTTCAATGCCGTGATCAATCGCATTACGCAGAATATGCATTAACGGATCAACAAGTTCATCCAATACGTCGCTATCCATTAATGTTTCTGATCCGGTAACATTTAAAGTTACTTTTTTTGATGTTGTTCGTGATGTTTGTCGTATGCTTCTTTGCAACCGTGGTACAATATTTTGTACCGGAATCATTCGTGTTTGCATTACGATATTCTGGTTCTCTTTATGCAAACGACTTTGATCGACTAGTAATGTCTCAAGCGTATTAAGCTCATCTTCAATAGAGTGTGTTAATTCTTTTGAATCTGTTGCGGCTTCAACAAGTCGGTGAGTAACAGTATGAAGTTCGTTGTACTGCTCAAGTTCAAGCGAATCAAATATTTCGTTGGATTTAGTATCAGGTTTTTTAGCGCTTAAGCCCTGAACGTCTACAATTTGTTCTAATTCAAAAACAAGTTTCTGATAAAGCACATTTTGTTCATGTACAAGCTGTGTTTGTTCATTTGCTTTGCGCAGTCGTTCTTGCAATTGGCCACCTAAAATTATGGATTCACCGGCTATACGAAGTAATTCATCCATTAATGTAGCAGGTACGCGTAACATTGTAGGCGCAACGATGTCATTTAAATGACTATTGTCATCTTGTTCATTATTTTCGTTTTTATTGTTGCTTGAGTTTAATTCAATTTGTACATCATCTTCAGGAATACCATCCTGATCGAGTAAATTTGCCCAATCGAGAATTTGTTGCAATACATTTTGAGCTTGCTGAGGTGCATCCCCTATGCCCAATAGAGCTTCACTCATCATTTCAAGAACATCTGCAGCGTTCATTAAAATATCAGCCAGGTTTTTACCTGGTAAACGATGCTGAGTCGTAAATATATTAAATATATCTTCTATGTGGTGCGTTAAAGTTGCAATACCCACTATACCTACAGTATTTGCTGCTCCTTTAAGTGTATGTGCAATCCTTTGTGCTTTTTCTACATCACGCAGGCTCGCATTTCCTTCAACAAGCTGTGTGACTGACTGAGTAAATTCTTCTGCTTGAATAGGTAATTCTTGTAATAAGGTATTAAGCAGTTCCTGGTTAACGTCTTCGGGAAGTTTTAAAGAAACATCATCTGTAGTTGCCTGGGTTGCACGTATTTCAATATCATCCTCAATCATTAATTGAGGCGAAAGTAACTCTTTCTCCAGTTTGTTTTGCTCACAGTTTAGTTCTACAGGCCAGGCATATGTATAGAATGGGGACACTAACGTACTAATGATATTAGAATTATCCATTTCACTTAAATAATTAAGTGCAAGTTGAGGGAAAGATTTTAAATAACTGACAACATCCTGATCCAGTATATTGATGTCTTTGTCATCAATAAATTTATTTAAATTTTCGACTATATGGGTTAATGTTTTATTTAACCCTGTTAATCCAATTGATTCTGTTGCAAGAGAAAAACGTTCAATCATTAATTTAAATGTAGATAATTGTTCAATATCAGCTGAGGTTAGATCTATATCTGGTTTTATATCTTTTATGGCGTCATCTAATGAAGGTTGTTCCAGCTGAAATTCATCATGTATTAGTTGAATAAGTTCATGACCAAGAAAATACATATCTTCTGAGACAGTAATATCATCAAGTCCTTCTGCATCATCCATTTCATAAACCAACTCGGCCTCGTGAACTGAGCTTTCTTTTTCCTCAAAGCTTTCGATATCATCCACATTCCCAGCAGGTGCAGTAACCTCTATATCCTCTGGTATAAGTATAAATCTTAATGTCATTACTTCATCTTCTGACATTTTTTCAGCCCAGGGGATATTATTTAAATGTTCAACAAGTTTATCGACAATATCATTATCAGTAGGGGAGCTAAGGTACGCTATCAAATGAGAAGTCCATTCCTCAATAATAATTTGCTCATTTTCACTAAGTTGTTTTTCACGTTTTGCCAGTTGACGCAAGCCTGTTTGAAATATCATACAGACATCCATTAACCCTATTAAACCGGCTGTAGCAATTGACATTCCGAGTAATTCAATGCGATCAGCACATAGATAAAAGGCATGACCTAAACCAAAATCATCATCTTCGTCTGTTGAAGCAAGATCAGAAATAAGCCCTGTCATTGCTTCTAGTATTTCTTCCTGAACAGACTCAAACAATGCGCCATCAAAAGCGCCTGGTATTGGTTCATCTATTTCTTCAGAAGGTGCAGCTTCGTTTACTTGTAGAGAAGAGGGGGGCTCTTTGCTTATATTACTTACAAAAGCATCGCTGAGCTGCTGTAAATCACTTTCATCAGCTTGATAAGGCCATATAGAATCTTGTAAAAGTTGTAATAAAAGATCAATATTATCTTTGTCATCTGGATTGGCAATGTAAGATAACGTTAATGTTGGCCAAACTTCAAACTGCTGGAATTGCTCTTCTGTGATTTGAGTGTTGTTTTTATATAATCCCTCAAGAATTGAATGAAAAATAACACAGGAGTCACGCAGTGCCTTGAATTTTGACTTTCCCAGACGAAAAGCAATTCTCGTAATACGTTTAATATAAGTCTCTATATAATTATGAACGGCTTCTTGATCATTATTTTCATGAAAGAGTATATTTGTATCATAAAGCTCAATGACTATCTTTGAAATTTCTTCCTCAATAGTCGTTATATTTTCTAAATCTTCGCTCATGAGTTGTTATGACGCTTTTTGTTGTTGAGTTGAAATAACAATTTCAGGAAGTTTTTGCTTTGGTATACTGCCATTGTTTGATGCTGGAGATTGTGATATGACGGGTTCAGCAACACCAGGTAATTTGAATACTTGCACTGCTTTCAGCAATCCTTTCGCATAATCTACCAGGCGTTTAGTTTGAATAGTTTGTTTTTGTAACTGCTCACTGGTTTTTTTGTTTGACTCTAAAATTCCATCAGCATTTTTTTGTAATTTTTTGGTAATGATTAATTGATTTGCTGAACTTGAAGCAATTTGTTGTACTGAAGCAACTAAATCTTTGGTACTATTTTGCGTGTGACGCATTTCTTCACCCGCTTTTTCAGCCAGCTGGCTACCTTCAACAACTTGAGTGATTACGTTATTCATAGTGTCTACCGTATCGACAGTTTCCACCTGAATATTTGATACTAAGGTTGATATTTGCGATGTTGCATCACGTGCATTTTCTGCTAGTCGTTGGACTTCATCAGCAACCACGGCAAATCCTCGACCAGCTTCACCTGCTGAAGCTGCATGCATACTGGCATTCAAAGCTAGTATGTGTGTTCTTTCTGAAATACTGTTAATGAGGTTTACGGCACGACTAATTTCTTGTGAACGTTCACCTAAGCGCTTAATACGTTTCTCTGCTTTATGAATTGTTTCACGAATATTGTTCATTCCTTCACTAGATCTATTTACAGTTTCCATTGCAGTATTGGTTGTTTTAATCGCATTTTCTGCTTCCTTATTACATGACCTCGCAAGATCAGCAATATGTCCCATAGCATGGACCGCATTTGAAAGTTCTTTAGTAGTATTTATGACGGCAGCTTGTTCTTTTGTTGCCATAGAAATAACAGAATCAGATTGGTTTTTAACGAGATTAGTTGCTCTGGCAACTTCTTCTGAAATTACACGTACACCTTTTAGTACTTTTGATGTTTCTGCAGTAAATAAATTTAATGCGTCTGCAACAGGGCCTGTTATATCTTCTGTAACAGGAACTTTAATAGTTAAATCTCTTTGGCTGAGTTTTGATACTGCTTGAAGTAAAGAAATAACGGAGTCATTTAATTCTTCATTGTTTTTTTCTGCTTCTACCAGTGTTGATACTTTTTCAGCCAGGAGCCTGTCAAATGCACCACCAAGCTCAGATAGTTCATCCTTACCTGACATATCTGTTCTGGCATAATAATCGCCATCAGCAACTTTTTTAACTATTGATGAAATATTTTTTATAGGGTTAGTGATAGAACGGAAAATAATATAACCTAATATGCTAGCAAAGATTAGACCAAACACCATGATTGCGGCACTGGCATTAAAGAATATTTTATTTGTGGCTAGTGATTCTTCAAATAATGCTTCGGATATAAGCTGGTATTCGTTAACACGTTCGTTTAATTCTGTAATGAAAGGAAGTACGATCTCTTTAATGCGTGTTTCAATAAACAGATTTAATCCTTCCTGGTCTTCGGTATTGAATAAACTATCTAACTCGCTAAAAGCCGTTAAAATATTTCTATATTCATTACCTAAAGAAGCTTCAATTTCTTTCTTTTCTTGTGCAGACTTATCTTCTTTGTATTCTTCCCAGTTATTAATGAAGATGTTTTTTGCTGCTAATAAATCAGCTGAACCTTGTTGCCAGGTAATCTTGTTATTAGATACACGTGTTACCATTTCTAACAAATCGGTTCGAACGGTACCATTGAGTTGATTCAAGGTTACTTGCTCAATGACGTTTTTATTTAAAGACTGAGTGGTATCTGTTGCAAAGTTCAAACCTAAAACGGCAGTTGCACCAATTACGGCTAAAACAATCGTTTGCGCAGCTATAAGTAATACCAGCCTTGGTCCAATTCTCATTTTATTAAGCATTTCTGTGTAACCTCATTTATATTCTTTAAATATTACTAATTAAATATCGACTTTATCTGCCATCTTTTTAAATAACTTTTGCGGATCAAACTCTATCCAGTCTGCATCATTCTGACTAAATCCTTCACTTATGAAATCATGCAACACTGCAGGATAATTGCTTATGGTTGTTTTGCTGTCGTTATGTTCCAGTGAAACAGGTAAACCTCTAATCAATATTGCAATAGCTGTAGTGTTATCAGATTTATCAAGTACAAGTATATTGTTTGATTTTTCTTTGTCGAAATTTTTAAGAATTTTATCCATATTCATTACAGGAACAATGTTGCCACGAATATTAATTAAGCCCTCTATCCAGACAGGAGAATTTGGCAGCATAAAAATATTCTGATTTTGGAGAACTTCGCTTACCGTTTCTTCTGGAACAAGAAAATTCATATCAGATATTTTATAGCCATAGCGTGTATATGGTCGTTCAACCTCTTCATTTGGAAAAATAATTTCATCACTAGAGAATAACGGGGCATCATTCCCCATTATTTCTAACTCTTTATTTTCTTCTGTATCGTTTGCAACGGCTTGCATTATTCTACCTGCCAGGATTAAATAGTCTTAATTAAATGATTTTAATTGGTTTAAAATTTTATCCGCAGTATAAGGTTTTGTAACATAACCTTTTCCACCTTGCATTTGTGCCCAAAGTTTGTCGGCTTTTTGACTCTTACTGCTCACAAATACAATAGGTATGTTGCGAGTGCTTACATCATTATTTAGCTTTCTGGTTGCTTCATAACCATCCATATCAGGCATAATAATATCCATGAATATCATGTCAGGCTGCTCTTTTTTAGCTATTTCAACAGCCTCTAGACCACTTGATGCACTCAGTACGATACACCCGGTATTACTAACAATATTTTTAATATTGGATAATTCCGTATCAGAATCATCAACAACCAGTACTTTATTAATAGACATTATATTTTCTCCTTAACTTATGCTTCAATTGCTTTATTTGTTGTTTTAAGTGGAATGAAGTTTTTAACTGCATTCTGAAAAGTTATTCTTCCAACAGGTTTAATTAAATAGTCATCACAACCTGCAAGAGAACCTTTTATTTTATCTGCTTGCGTTGCTTTTCCCGTTAACATAATTGCGAACGTTTCTTTATTGTTAAGTTTGATAAACTTACAAATTTGAAAACCATTTTTATCAGGCAATACAACGTCCAGTAACGCTAAATCATAAACGTTTGTATTTAATAAGGTGAAGGCTGATTCGGCAGAGTCTGCGAAATCAACTGTCACATCAAACATATCAAGTTCTATCTCAAGCTGTTTTCTTACAGAAGGGCTATCATCCACAACTAAAACATGATGCATTCCTGTTTTAGCTGTAACGTTTTCTTTTTCATTTTTAACCAATGTTAATTCAATGTTGTTTGTAGTTGTAGCTGCAGGTTCTTCTTTGTTGGCCGGGTTTTCTAATTCTTTATCGTGAACAATGGCGAGTTCTGAAGCTTCTTCTTCAGAAATGTTGAATTCTATTGAGTTAGCCGCTATGTGTTCATTGTTTGAATTACTTTTACTTACTGTTTTACTTTGAATAGGCGATATATTTTCAACCAATTGATCTAGTGTGTGTAGCACTCGGGTTGCTATTAAGGGGCGGCTTATGGTGTTGCTTTCATTTTCTTTATTATCTGTTACCCATACATTAATTACATTCTGTTTTACTACATTGGGATTATTTTTGTTTTTTATATCATTTATATAGATATCACAATTTTCAGATGAAGAAGATAATTCATAGGATTTTGTTCTGTTTTTTGTTCTTTCAGATACGGAACAAATCAACTTGAATATAATGCTTTCATGTCCAGGCAGACCAGAAAGTGAAATCTTGTATTTTTTTAATGTCATTTTGTAAAATTAACTCTCATTAAACAATCATTTCTAATGTAGCTATACGTTTGTTGCATTACTAGTATCGACACTTTGCATGAATTCGCGATGTTACAAAAATGAAAGTGTGATAAAGCTCACAAAAATACACGGTATAAAATTGTCGTTTTTATTTGTCACTCAAGTTTTAACTTATGCCAAAATAATATGTAATCTATTGTTTTTATATCGAAATGTTACATCCAGTTAACAAAGTTATATTTAAAGTAACTTTATATTTCTGATTTGAGCATAAATCGTGTAATTTGGTTATTTGTAATGCAAATAATGATCCAAATTAAGTGCTTAATTAAATAGAGCGTAGTGTGAATAATCTTGCTAAGATAAGCTTCGTAACTATATGTTTTTATTTAAGTATCGTATTATAGTAAAGGGGTTTTATTATGTCGTACACAACAGAACTTGTTGATGAAATTAATGTATTAATTCTTTTTGATATCTCAAACAGTCAAGAAGGTATTAAAGTACATACCTCTGCCGGAGACGATTCGATAGAGGCAACTAAAAGGTTGTTTGAGAAAGGATTAATCACTCAAAAAGATGGTGGCTATCTAACAGGATTAGGTGTAGATGCAGCTGAGCATGCTCAATCGCTACTCACTATATTAACAACAGATTGATTTTATGGGTTATTTATAGAGTGGTGGAACAGGGCAGTCCAGGTTGCTCGATATTGTTCTAAACAACTCAGCCCCTTTTCTTGTTGATCCTCTATCAG
>VAPK010491866.1_pt1 | contig 12345 bp, 9 predicted proteins | sample 3395031 | NCBI WGS metagenome assembly VAPK01 (sample SAMN08290443, study PRJNA428436) | hydrothermal vent metagenome | isolation source: Deep-sea hydrothermal vent chimney 1 | place: Pacific Ocean: Juan De Fuca Ridge | reverse complement strand
GCCTGCATTTTTTCCATTACTCGATGACGATGAACTTCGACCGTACGTTGACCAATATCCATCTCTATGGCGATTACCTTGTTGGCATTTCCGGCAATAATAAATTCCATTACCTGTCGTTCACGCGGCGTTAACAAGGCATAACGGGATTGCAATTCACTGCGACGATATTTTTCTTTTAATAATTGTTGGCTATGGGCAATAGCCGATTCAACCCTATCCAGCAGTTGCGGGCCATTAAATGGCTTTTGTACAAAATCAAACGCCCCTTCACTCATGGCACGTACGGCCATGGGAACATCTCCGTGGCCGGTTAAAATAATAATAGGTAACGTTGAGGTTCTTGCAATTAAAGCCTGTTGCAATTCCATGCCGTTCATTCCCGGCATACGGACATCCAGAATCAGACATCCGGCATGATCAGTATCAACATTTTGTAAAAATTCTTCTGCTGAAGAAAATGTACTGACCTGTAACTTAACCGACTCCAATAGCCAGCGCAGCGAATGACGAATCGACTCGTCATCATCAACAATAAAAATTTTAACTTCAGTGTTCATCCGTATCTTCCCCCTTATATAAGGGCCATGAAGCTTGCAATATCAACCCCTGCTGACTGTATTTCAGCAGCACTAACTGACCACCATGCGATTCAACGATTGAGCGACTAATCGATAAACCCAGACCCATACCATCATCTTTAGTGGTAAAAAATGGGTCAAATAACTGATCCGCTACCTCCGTTGAAATTCCGGGGCCACTATCATGAAACTCAACCAGTATGCGCTCACCATCATTTCTGGAGTAAATTTTTAATATTCGTGCAGAAACATCCACCTCCTGCATGGCTTCGGTTGCATTACGCATCAGATTAAGAAAGACCTGCTCAACCTGAATCATTTCAGCACAGACGGGAGGTAGGCGCGCAGCCAGAAATAAAACAACATCCACATCGCGTTTATGCGCTTCTGTTGAAAATAGTTCCAGTGCCTCTTCAATTGCTCTGTTGATATCCACATCAGTACAAACAATATTCTGCTTGCGTAGAAAACCACGGAATCGCTGGATAATGGTACCGGCTCGCTCCGCCTGTTTCGAAATATGCTGATGGACTTCAATTAGCTCCTGCAGCTTAATTTCTCCTGCCTCTAATCGCCATGCCGTTCCCTGGGCATAACTGTTAATGGCAGAAAGCGGCTGATTTAATTCATGCGCCATGCCACTGGCCAGCTCACCCACTGCACTGATGCGTGATACGTGTGCTAATTCTAACTGATGCAGGCGGACGCGTTCTTCGGCCTTTTGTCGTTCATCCATTTCACCTTTAAGATCATGGTTGGCTTTTGACAATTGCCGAGTGCGCACGGTGACCAGATGCTCGACTCTGATCATATGCCAGACACCCCATAACAGACTGAGTAAAAAGATTACAATCCAGTACCGGTATCGCTGCCAGAGTTGCTGAAAATTAGTATCGCGCATCCATTGATAAGGACCAATCTGCAAACCACGAAACAAATCATGCACGGGCTGATAATCCATGTGTATGGTCCAGCCGGCATAGCCACCCGATTTACTCGCGAGACTGTCAGCTGGCATGGCGAGCAAAGCCTGAGCGACATGTTTTGCTAAATCATTAGACGTTGTTTTTAACTTTGCCAGCGGCCAGTCAGGATAAAGACGGGTGCTGGTTTGACAGGGGAAATAATCATAGGGCTGGGGATGAAGCACTTTGAGATCATTTTTATTGATCTGGCCTTCTTTGATCATGCTCTCAAGCACACAGGCCCGTAACACCCCGGCATCGACTCGCCCTTCTATAACGGCATAAGCAATGTCATCCTGCGGGAAGCCCGCAAACTCTACTCTCAGCAAATCAGTAAAGGGATCAATCTTGTGATTATCAAGTTCCCACCAGGCAATTTGAAATCCACCGAAGGCCTGCCTGGCAACCGCCATTAATGACTTTGCTTCAAGATCGGCCAGCGTCTGCATATCCTGACGATCTTTGCGAACAATAATGGCCGAACCGATGGTGCCTCTTCGGCCTGTTTCATTGCCCTTACCCGAATCAAGCGTGACGATGCGGCTCACACCATACTCGGTTTCAAGCTCAACATAGTTACCCGGATTTGTCAGTATAAACTCCACGGTCTGCCCGGAAACCGCACGCCGCATTTGCGGCAAACTCAGAGTCTGCAAACGGAAGTGTACACCGGTAATGCTACTGTTGAGATATTCGACGGTTGCCTGCCATTTCAAGCGAGCACGTTCATCACCGCGATAGGCCAGCACACCGATATCAACGGTGTTTATTTGCGCTAGCGCATCACCGCTATTCGTCGTTTTTAATTCCGCCGCCGGTGCGGTAAAGGTAGATAACAGACCGCTGCTGAGAATCAGCAACATAATCCAACGCCGGCACACAATATGAATGTTTACATACACCTTCACGGCTGTCCGTTAGCATCCTCAAAGGAAGATTGGGAAAAAAGGGACCACCCCGTAATCACTACGGGGCATTTAAAAACCAGTCCAGTCATTTCTCTATCACATCCAGTTAAAAACCAGAGTATAGAGTCAAAATAATAGCGAATTAATTTCAACTATCTGCAGGGTAAATTTAAGCACCCAGGCCGTTATAACAACGGTCACGAATTTCTTCTACACCACCCACACCTTCAATACGAATATATTTCGGTGCATCTTCACCATCCCAATTGGAATAAAAATCTACCAGTGGCTCAGTTTGTTCATGATAAATCGACAGGCGTTTGCGTACAGTCTCTTCCTGATCATCATCACGCTGAATCAAATCTTCGCCGGTTTCATTATCCTTGCCTTCCACTTTCGGTGGATTAAAAACAATATGATAGGTACGACCAGAATCCATGTGTACACGGCGACCACTCATGCGTTTAATGATTTCATCATCAGCCACATTGATTTCCAGCACATGCTCGACATTAATGCCGCGTGCCTTCATACCTTCAGCCTGGGGAATGGTGCGTGGGAACCCATCCAGCAAATAACCGTTAGCGCAATCATCTTCTTTCAAACGCTCATCAACCAGACCAAGAATGATATCGTCAGAAACCAGCCCGCCTGCATCCATGATTTTTTTCGCTTCTAATCCCAGTGGCGTTCCCGCCTTCACGGCTGCACGCAACATATCGCCGGTTGAAATCTGAGGAATATTAAATTTTTCTTTAATGAAACCAGCCTGTGTACCTTTACCGGCACCTGGGCCACCCAACAGAATTAATTTCATGATGACACTCCGTTATTAACGTAAAAAGAGAGAGGGATTATCACGCTGCTAGCCCGGCCGCGCCACACAAGCCCTTGTATGGGGTAATGGATTCAACTAATGACAGGAATATTACAACAAAAATTTTACATAGGTTGGATAATGCTAAACGCACCCCGAATATCTCCCGCCCGGTAGCCGCGCGCCTTGTCATGCGGGTAACTTTCATCCAGTTTGCTGGCAATAGCCGGTTTTATTTTCTCACCGTGGCAAGCCAGGCAGGGTTTTTCTGCGGTGGGAATGGCCTTCATATAACGAAAAACCTTGTGCCCCTGATAGTCAACTTCTGCATAAAATTCCATTTTTTTCGGATCTTCACCGGCGGCCTGACGCGTCTCAAAGTCTTTCAGAACTTTAGCTTCCCAGTCGTCCGGGCGGTTCTCAGGGTTACGCGGCTTAAGGCTGGTTCGTGCGACTGTCCAGCCCATTTTACGCGACTGCGCCTCTGCAATAGCCGGGGCAAGCTGGCTGCAAACCTCAATGCCGGCCACTGGCCCACCCGCTTTTAGGGCTGATTTTAATTCATGCTTAAGCTCACCCATAAAAGCCTTTACCACCATCCGGCTTTGCTCTACCCGCCCGGCAAGTACATTCGCGTTACTCTCAACTGAATATGCATAATATGGCGTCAACATCATCACCCCAACCAGTACCCACTTTTTCATCGTATTACCCTCTTGCAACATAATTTGAACACATCTTAACGCCGCTAAATCCCGGCTGTCACCCTGACATTTCTGCCGCAAAAACAAAGTGATAAGCATAGACTTAGTCTCACTTGACCTCGGTCAATGCTCTCACACCGATGAATAAATAGGGTTATGCGACATACTCCTGAAGTAGCAGATCGCTGCTTTATACCGCATAACCGTCATATACTGGTATATACTCAGGCGGGTAGGCAATATACAGGTAACCAACATGCAGTCTGAACTTACCGATCCTTTCGGCAGAAAAATCGAATACGTGCGCCTCTCTGTGACAGATCGCTGTGATATGCGCTGCTTCTACTGTATGCCAAAAGGTTTCAAAGACTTTGAAGAACCGAAAGACTGGCTCACCTTTGCTGAAATCGAGCGGGTAATCCGCGCTTTTGGCGAGCTGGGTGTCAGCCGGGTACGCCTGACCGGTGGTGAACCACTGGTGCGTAAAGGCATCGTCGAACTCAGCCAGACGCTGGCAGCACTGCCCGGTATTCGTGATCTCTCCCTTAGCTCCAATGCCACCCGGATGGATAAATATGCCGCTGATTTAATCCAGGCCGGTATCAAACGTATCAATGTCAGTCTCGACAGCCTGCGCCCGGAAGTCTTCAAAGAGATTACTCAGGGCAAACTGGACAAAGTTATCAATGGACTCATGGCCGCCAAAGCTGCTGGCTTTGCGCCAATTAAAATCAACATGGTAATGATGAAAGACCTCAATGATATGGAGGCCGAGGATATGGTGGAATTCTGCATCGAGCATGATTTCACCCTGCGCTTCATCGAGACCATGCCCATGGGAGACACCGGTCGCAATGCCAGCAACCACTACATCAGCCTGCAAACCATTGAACAACGCCTGGGCGAACGCTATGAACTCATCCCCGGCATGATGCCCGGTGGCGGCCCCGCCCGGTATGTGCAGGTCGCCGGTACTGAATTACGCATTGGCTTTATCACCCCCATTTCCCAGCATTTCTGCGAAACCTGTAACCGAGTCCGACTCTCTGTCGATGGCACGCTTTATATGTGCCTGGGACAGGAAGAACGTTACGCCCTGCGACCCTTGCTGCGCGCGGGTATTTCCGATGACGAATTGAAACAGCACATCATCAAGGCACTGGCACTCAAACCCCGCAATCATGATTTCAATGAAAAACCGGAACAACTGGTACGCTTCATGTCCATGACCGGCGGCTGAAACCACATAGATGTAGCTAGGGTTGAGTAAAACGAAGCCCAACCTACCCTGATCCTCTTCATATCGATGGCAAACGGGTGAAGCCGCGCCTATATTAAATATCTCCCGCAAATTTAAAACCAGTACACACTTTGTGTGTGAACTTCGCTCCAGAATCGTAAACCCAGTCTAACTCTGCTTTTTTCTACTGATCTAGATCAACTCCAACCCCTTAGATGCTGTAAAAATAACCACACCAGCACGAAAACTAAGGGCATGACTATGAATAAAACAAACTTAATAACACTGGCAATTACGCTACCAGCAACACTGTTAGCATTGACGCTGAGCGCCTGCGGGGGCGGCTCCGGCGGGGGTGAAGAACCCACGCCGGTAACAACAGCAACGCCCGCCGATAACACCACCCCCATTGCCTCGCTGACTGGCACCCAGGTGGAGTTGGGACGTAAACTGTTTTTTGATGCCAATCTATCCGTTCCCGCCGGTCAGTCCTGTGCATCTTGCCATGATCCGGCCAGTGGCTTTGCTGATCCCGATGTTACTCAGAGCACACCGGTTTCCGAAGGCGCTGTTGCAGGACGCTTTGGCAACCGTAATGCGCCGACGGCCGCCTATGCTAGTTTCATCCCGAGACGGACACGCGAAACCCCCAATGGAGTCACCCCCTTTTATCAGGGCGGTCTTTTTCTCGACGGGCGACGCAATACGCTGGCCGAGCAGGCGGGGGATCCCTTCCTTAACCCGGATGAAATGGCTAACCCGGATCAAGCTGCGGTAGTCAATGCGGTGAAAGCATCCGACTATGCCGGTATTCTAGTTTATCTGAATGATGAAAATGTATTTGATGACGTGGGTGCCGCTTATATAAAAATCACTGAGGCGATTGCCGCGTTTGAAATGACTGAGGAATTAAATCCCTTTACGTCTAAATACGATACTTACTTAAACGACCCCACGGTCTTCTCCGCAGCCGAGTCACGTGGACTCGCTCTGTTTCAGGGGGACGCTCTGTGCAGCATCTGCCACACTCTCGACCCGCTATCGACAAATTCAGATAACCTGTTTACCGATTTTCAATACTGGAATATTGGTGTACCCGCCAACCCGGATAATCCGGTTCGCGCAGTTGATCGAGGTTTGGGAGCAGTTGTCAACGATGCCACACAGGACGGCCGCTTCCGGACACCGACACTACGCAATGTTGAGCTTACCGCCCCATATATGCACAACGGCATGTTCGCCACACTGGAAGAGGTCGTTAATTTCTATGTCACCCGCGATGATGGTAGCTGGACGCCGGAAGTCAGTGAGAATATGGAAACGACCAATATCGGTATTGACATTGATTTTCTGGAGAATCAGGATGAAACCGATCTGGTCGCCTTCCTGAAAACCCTCACCGATGGCTATACGCCCTGAGCTAATGCAGGCGCACAAAGGCTGAGGAAAGCCCTCTCAGTAAGTCAGCCAGTTGATCCAGTGACTGGCTGATCCTTTCCTGTCCTTCCAGGGTATCAACCGTCAGCTCGCTAACCTCGTCCACGGTTTCAACATTAGTACCAATCTCATTCACTAATGAAACCTGTTCGTTAGTGGCCAGACCAATCTGGGCACTCATACCGTGAATTTCCTTCACCGATCCAAGGATTGCTTCCAGCGCCGAACCGGCTTCACTTGCCTGACCCACCGCTGACTCCGCACTCTGGCAACCGGCATTCATGGTTTCCACGGCCTCACGTGCTTCTGTTTGTAAGGTCGTAATCATACCCTCAATTTCCTGGGTTGACTCATGCGTGCGGGTCGCCAGTGAGCGCACTTCATCAGCAACCACCGCAAAGCCACGCCCCTGATCACCGGCTCGCGCCGCTTCAATCGCAGCATTCAATGCCAATAGATTAGTCTGCTCAGCAATCGCCTTAATCGCATCCAGAATACCGCCTATGCGCTGCGACTCCTCATCCAGGCGATTAATAATCGTCGCAGACTGATTAATCTGAGTGGCCAGTGACTGAATAAAATCAATCGTCGCACTGATAACCTTGCGCCCCTGCTCAGCACTGTTGTTAGCCCCATCAGCAGCAGAAAGTACCAGCTCGGCATGTTCTTCAACCTGAACCGCGCTATTACGCAGGCCTTCAATCGAGGCCGTTAATGCATTAATTTCATTGCGCTGATGCACCACGCCTTTATTGGTCAGGGCAACGGAATCGGCCAGATCTTTTGCGGTCCCGTTGACCTGCTCTGATGAATCCTGCATGCGCCCGGCAATCGCCCGAGTCTGGGTTTTCAACATCATTAGTGCCAAACTCAGTTCCCCACCTTCATCCTGACTGTCAGTAAACACACACTGGGCCACGGGGTTTTGTACACACTCCCGCGCATGCCCTATCGCCACACGCAAATGACGCAGGGAAAAGTGCACACCGGCATAAGCCAGTCCTGCTGAAACCGCCAGTAACAAAAGATGCGACACGGAAAAACCAGTAAACACGGCCATTGCCAACCATGGCATAAGTACAACCATGAGCGTCAGCATAATTTTCTTCTCAATCGTCAGCACAGGCAGACGCAAGCGCCAGGGCAGCTTTCCAGCATTTAAATTTTGATACAGTTTTTCTGCTCGCTGCACACTTTTTTCATCCGGACGATAACGCACCGATTGATACTCATCCACCTTGCCCCCTTTTTCAATGGGCATGACATAGGCGTTGACCCAATAGTAGTCACCATTCTTGCAGCGATTCTTAACCACCCCCATCCAGGGTTTTTTTGCCTTCAGCATTTGCCAGAGATTTTCAAAGGCTGCCGGCGGCATATCCGGATGGCGCACAATATTGTGGCTTTTATTTAATAATTCCTGTTCCTCAAAACCACTAATCCGCAAAAATTCATCATTAACATAGGTCGTCTGACCTTTTAGATCAGTCGTCGAGATGATCACTGAAGAATCATCCAGTTTTACTTCATTATCTGAAACGGGAAGATTAACCTTCATTATTTCGTCCTCCGGAAAAATAGCCGCCAAAACCGACGAACCACCATGACTACATACTATCTACCTGTTAATCGGTAGCACTATGAAAACCTTTAATAATTTCCGACCAATTTAGTAGGTTAGAAAGCCTGTACGTAAATGCCAAGTCTTTGCTAAAGTAGTGGGTTCATCGATAAAAATCTTAGGAAATCCATAATGAGCACACATTTTGACCTCATCGCCATTGGTGCCGGTAGTGGCGGCCTTTCTGCCGCCGAACGCGCCGCTGAGTACGGCAAAAAAACTGCTGTCATCGAAAACAGTAAGCTGGGCGGTACCTGCGTCAATATCGGCTGCGTCCCGAAAAAAATTATGTGGTTCGCTTCCGGCATAGCCGAAACCATTCAAAATGCCAGCGGCTACGGCTTTGATGTGGATCTACGGAGCTTTAGCTGGGAAAAACTGGTTGAAGCACGGGAAGGTTATATAAAAGGGATTCTCGACTGGTACGGCAATTATCTGGCCGACTCGAACATTGCCCAGATCCAGGGCACAGGACGGTTCCTGGATACCCACACTGTTGAAGTGGAAGGTCAGCAATATACCGCTGATCACATCGTCATTGCCCCCGGCGGCAAACCCAGCATGCACAACATTCCCGGCGCTGAGCACATGCTCACCTCAGATGGCTTTTTTGCCCTCAAACAACAGCCGAAACGAGTTGCCGTGGTTGGCGCGGGCTACATAGCCGTTGAGCTCGCCGGACTGCTCAATGGTCTCGGCAGCGAGGTTTCCCTGCTGCTGCGCAAGGATCAGTTTCTCTCCAGTTTCGATGCCATGCTGCGCGAAACCCTAATGGAAGAAATGATCAATGCTGGGGTCAACATCATGCCGCGCATCAATATCGAGCGGGTAGAGAAGCGCGAAGACGGCTGTCTGGATATTTACTGCATAAACGGTATGCGCCTGGAAGGTTATGACGCGCTAATCTGTGCGATTGGCCGCGAACCCAATATCAAACCACTGAATCTCGATGCCGCCGGGGTAAAATATAATGAGCGTGGCTTCATTCCCACCGATGAATTCCAGCAAACTAATGTCGATGGTATTTATGCCGTAGGGGATGTCACTGGTCAGGCGCAGCTCACCCCTGTTGCGATTGCCGCCGCCCGCCGCCTGTCGGATCGACTATTTAATAACATGCCAGATCGCAAACTGGATTACAGCTTGATCCCCACCGTCATGTTCAGCCATCCCCCCATCGGCACTATCGGCATGACCGAGGGTGAAGCAAGAGAAAAACATGGCGATGCGGTTAAAATTTATCAGACCCGCTTCACCGCCATGTATCATGCGTTAAGCCCCCATCAGCAACGTACCGCCATGAAACTGGTCTGTGTCGGTGCAGATGAAAAAGTCGTCGGCTGCCACATCATTGGCATGGGCGCGGATGAAATGCTGCAAGGTTTTGGTGTGGCCATAAGAATGGGTGCAACCAAGAAAGACTTCGACAATTGCGTTGCTATTCATCCCACCAGCTCGGAAGAACTGGTGACCATGCGCTAAGGATCTTTAACTCCCTCTCCCCAGCGGGGAGAGGGGAGCACCCCCCCCCGAGATAAATGCTATGACTCTTCGCACATTTGAAAATATCACCCCGAAAATCAGCGATGGAGTTTACATCGATGACACCGCACTCATTATCGGCGATGTCGACATTGGTCACGACAGTTCTATCTGGCCATTTACGATTATCCGTGGCGACGTGAACCAGATTCGCATTGGTGAGGGCACTAACATTCAGGATCATAGCGTTCTGCATGTCAGCCATATCGGCGGGCCTTATAATCCTGAAGGTAACACACTGGTAATTGGCAACCGTATCACCGTCGGCCATCGCGTTACTCTGCACGGCTGCACGGTCCACGATGACTGCCTGATTGGTATGGGCAGCACCATTATGGATGGTGCAATAATACATTCCGATACCATCATCGGTGCAGGATCACTGGTAGCTTCCAACAAGGAACTTGAAACCGGCTATCTCTGGCTTGGTTCACCCGCACGCCGAGTGCGTGCGCTCAGTGACAACGAAAAAGAATCCATTCGTTATTCCGCGCACCATTATTTACGCTTAAAGCAGCGATACCTGAAGCCTTAGTTAATCTGAACTGATACGCAGTAAGAATAAACCCTGGCTATGCGCACTGTTCTTTAAAATATAGGTGAAAATATATTTCTTTATTCAGTGCAATGTTGACTTCTTTGCTAGAGATGCTCATCAGATAATAAAAATACAAACGACCGTTTTACGGATCAATCTTGACGATTTCTCCCAATCCTGGCGACAAGCCCAAACCATGACCACGGTTTGACACATAAATTGCACCGGAAGGTCCAATCGTCATAGCCGTTGGAAAATCCAGGCCCGTGGCCACAACGGTTCTAGTGCCATCAGAAGAAAGCTTTGTTATACGCCCACTGTCTCTAAATAAAAATGGAAACTCACCTGTGTTCGTCGTTGACGTTTCCAGTATATATAACTCACCTTTACGATTAAATGCCAGATCAATTATGCTTGTGAAACCTTCAGAAAATATTGAAATATCACCACCATGTGTTATTTTATAAATTGCTGAGCTGCCAATAAGAAATGGGTGCTCGCCAAAGCTCCCTATGTAAACATTCCCTTCCTTGTCTATATCTATAGCAACAGGTGTGTCGTACCCCTGAATAAATTCAGCAAGATCAGCGAGCTTACTTAGTTTCCCATGATGATCCATCTTAATAATCGTGCTTCTGTTCGCTTCAACAATTATTACCTCATCGTGATGGTTAACCTTAATTGAATAAGGCGAACCTTCTGGATCCTGGTCATCATCAGGAGAGAAATTTTGCGGGTTGTTGATATTATAATCAGAAATATCAACAAGTAGCTTTATCTTGTTCTTTTTCAGGCTAACAATAGAATTCGGTAAATCAACATTACCTTTGGAACAACCTGCCTGTATAAGAACAATAATTTTATGGTTAAGGAATTCAATATCGACCGGCCCCAGCGCATCCAGGAACTGAGTTTGAGAAGAAGGCAATCCATCCGCAACTGTATAACGTTTACCATGTGGCGTGACAACGCTAATTCGACCTGTGTTACCACCCGTTATCGGACCCAGGTGCGGTGGTGCCTGATCGCAGATCCCTTCAGTGCTGGTCGTGCCACCAAGCCCTGCCTCCGATACATATAAAAAAATACCATGAGGATCAAATGCCAGTCCTCTTGGATTATTAAATCCAGTTGCGACAACTTGTGCATTTTCTGATAATTCTGCCCATATGGGAGTCACAAAAAATAATGCACAAAAAGAATACAGCAATCCATGTATAATTATTTTCACTTTCTTCTCCTTCTTTCTAAAATAAAACCTTATGCTGCAGATGATTATGTCGAACTATCAACCAATATGATTTAGCTTTCGCCATACTGACAACTCATGAACATCTCGAGAATTGATTACTAACTATAAACTGCATATCTTTCTTTTATATTCTGCTGATATGAATTGGAGAGTAAAAACCATTCATCAAACATACTACCAAATTGATTGAATAAATCATCAACTATATGGGAACTCAGTTGCCTTAACTCTGGCAATAAAACTATTTTGTCTAGTTCTCCTGAAACATCACCCTCACCCACCCAATTTCCTAATGAATGATTACTTTCTGCAACTCGGTGTTTTAACCCGAAGAATTCAAGTTTTTCATCAATGCCTGTATTTATAGATGAGCGATGTAGCGCACCAATAAACACCCCAAATGTTGCTTCCATTACTTCTATCATTACCAGTAACACGCGGGGATCAGATGTACTTTGTGCATAATGCATGATCAAATAGACAAGATGCCTGCATTCACGTGTATCGTTACCCCAAAAGCGCGAAAAGAATGATGTCAAGTCTTCTCCCCAGGCGGAAAAATCAAAACCAAGTTTTTCAAGATCTTTTATATACCATTCCCAGTGACCGAGATCTTCATCACAGTGTGTGATAACAAGTTTCCCAATTTCTGTTTCAGGAGAAGTCGCCTTAAGATGCAATAATATATCTTTAAAGCCCATAATAAAAAATGCCATGGCAGGCACAAATGAATATTTTTC
>VAPK010203295.1_pt1 | contig 12346 bp, 12 predicted proteins | sample 3395031 | NCBI WGS metagenome assembly VAPK01 (sample SAMN08290443, study PRJNA428436) | hydrothermal vent metagenome | isolation source: Deep-sea hydrothermal vent chimney 1 | place: Pacific Ocean: Juan De Fuca Ridge | reverse complement strand
GCCGAATATTCTATCGCAATTATAAAAGTGCCGAAACCGGCACTCTAACTATGCAATTTAATCATCAAGAACAAAACTAACTTTCATGATAACGCGATACTCAGAAACCTTACCTTTTTTGATTATTAACTTTTGATCCTGAACCCAGGCACCTTCAATATTTCTGATTGTTTTTGAAGCTCTTTTGATGCCTTTTTCAATAGCATCTTCAAAGCTCTTTCCAGAACCTGAGGAAATTTCAGTAACTCTTGCGACAGACATATTTAATCCTTGTTTTGGTTTAAAAAAAATCGATTCATTTCTTTAAAATTTTATCAAAATAAATAAAATCGGAACCTAATCATTACATCACACCTCAAATAAAGCAAGAATGTAATTAAGAAACAAACACAGAACAATCTAGAAAAATGATGATTGATGTGGAAAGTTCACCCCTTTTAGGGGAATTAGATCACAGAATTTACTCTAATATTGACCTATTATTACTATCAACTCATTACTTTAAGCTTAATAAGCTGGAGGATAGTTACATGATTAAATATATAGAGAACTATTGGGGCCATTTTTTAAATGCAATCATTTTAAAAGACTTTGGATGGAAACGAGGCATTAGGAGACTAAATAGCGAACTTGTACAACAATGGTGCGATCCTTATTCAGGCCACTATTATTCCGAAAAAACCGCTATGAAACTCGTTAAAATACAAGCATTGGATTTCTTGGACACAAAATAACCTTAACTGCGAGCCATTATCCTGACATAAAAAAGTTTAATCGTTTTATTATGTCAGGATAATATGAGCAGCTTTTCAAGTAATGAGTATAATTACTCCTCAATTACATTACTTGCGCAAAGCTGTTACATCATGAATTACAAAGCGAAGCCCTTTAAAAATGCGCTGAACTTTTCAAACCGTACAACAACTCAATTTCAGTCAACCATTGAAAAGCATCAAAATTTCTTACAGTTAATTCGCTCATCTTTGCCCGGTTCATTGGCAAACCAAGCAAAGGATTGTGTCGTTAAAGATACAAAATTATTGATATATACTGATTCCGCTGCGTGGGCATCTCAACTGCGCTTTTATAGCCAGGCAATTCGTACGGAGGTAAACTCCAAATGCAACCAGAATATTGATAAAATCCAGTTAAAAGTGCTGGATCCTGAAACGGATAACTACCAAAGTAAACCTACCCTAAACATACCTTCCCTGGAAAATATTGAGTTAATCCGCAGTAACCAACTAGATGCACCAGATAGTGAATTGAAGCGTGCGCTCTTGAACTTAAGCCAGACGTTAAAAAAATTACGCCGCATCTGACTGTGCACCCGAGCTACCCAAAAATGAAATAGGTGCTTCTTCCGCACTGTCAAAAGTCACCATTTCCCAGGCATCTTTATCTTCCAACAATGAGCGCAGTAATTTATTGTTTAGAGCATGCCCCGATTTATATCCATTAAACTCACCAATTAAACTATGTCCCAACAAATACAAGTCACCAATAGCATCTAGAATTTTATGTTTGACAAATTCATCCGCTGAACGCAAACCATCTTCATTGAGAATTTTATCTTCATCAACTCCAATCGCATTATCCAGGCTAGCTCCTAGTGCTAAATTATTTTCCCGTAGAAACTCAATATCCTTCATGAACCCAAAAGTTCGTGCCCTGCTAACTTCTTTAACAAAGGTTGTTGTGGAAAAATCCATTGAGGCAGTTTTGACATCGTCACCAAATGCGGGATGTTCGAAATCAATAGTGAAAGTGACTTTAAAGCCTTTAAAAGGCTTGAAGGATGCCCATTTTTCACCATCATCGACACGTATTTCCTTTTTGATGCGAATATATTGTTTGGGACTGTCTTGTTCCTGAACGCCTGCTGATTGCAATAAAAATACAAATGGCCCTGCACTGCCATCCATTATGGGTACTTCTGCCGAACTGACATCAATCATGGCATTATCAATGCCCAGTCCAGCCAGTGCCGATAACAAATGTTCAACGGTCGAGATTTTTACACCATCCTGAACCAATGTTGTCGATAACGTAGTTTCACCAACATTTTCGGGGGTTGCTTCAATAGTTACGGGGGTGTCCAGGTCAACCCTTCGAAACCGTATGCCGGTATCAGGTTCGGCTGGATGTAATGTCAAATAGACCTTATCACCCGAATGTAAACCTACCCCTGTTGCCCGAATAACATTCTTAAGTGTCCGTTGCTTTATCATATGGTCACAGTGCTTAAATTTGGAAAGGTCTCTAATTCTACCACAAACCTCAACTATACCTTTCGCGTTTAAGAATACTCCATTCAGAGTACGACAGTTTTTGCGAAAGCTAGGCGCAAAGACGCAGCAATAGTGGGCTATTGAAAGGCTCTGCAGCAGCGCCATTCGCAAAATGGCGTGCTATAAATGGGGTGTTCTTGAATGCGAAAGGCATATACTTCGCACAGTCACGGATGTGTGTTTTATAGTGCTTTGATATTTGTCGACAGCAAGCACTAAAAAAGGTGCTTGGCTGGCTAACCGCTGTTTCAGCAACATTAGCCCTATCGGCAAATATCAACGGCTAAAACAACACGCCCGGAACTAACGAAGTAAAACCATCAATTTCCAACCCTGCTATTAATCTGCTTGGCGTCTCAGAAATGCTGGAATATCCAGGTAATCAAGATCTGTGGCACTTTTTGCTTGTGCGCCAAAACGGGTTTCACGCACTTCCGCCTTCTGTTGCCTCAATACCGTGGGTGTTTCCATACCACTGTAATCTTGCTCGCCAGCATTGACCTTTTGCACTAACTTAACTGGTGTACTGGTTTCTCTGACATCTACTCTACCCATACCTGTGGCTACCACAGTTACTTTAATTTCATCACCCAGATCTGGATCCAATGCAGTACCAATCTTTATAATAGCGTCTTCTGAAGCGAATTGATGAACAATTGTACCCACCTCATCAAACTCAGCTATTCCCATATCAGCGGCAGTAATATTGACCAGAATACCTTTTGCACCCTGAAGATTGATATCTTCAAGTAATGGACAAGCAATTGCTTTCTCAGCTGCTACTCTAGCTCGGTTTTCACCTTCTGCAGAACCTGTCCCCATAATGGCTGCTCCCATACTGGACATAACTGTTCTAACATCAGCAAAATCGACATTGATCATACCCGGATGAGTAATCAATTCAGTAATCCCTTGCACTGCATCCAGTAAAACATCATTCGCAGCATTAAAAGCAGACATTAGAGAAATATCATTGCCTAATACCGGCAACAATTTCTGATTAGGAATAGTAATCAGTGAATCCACATATTTTTCTAATTCTGTAATGCCCTGTTCAGCGACTGCCATTTTCTTGGTCCCTTCAAATTCGAAAGGCTTAGTGACCACTGCAACTGTAAGAACACCCATGTCTCTCGCTACTTCTGCAATCACAGGGATTGCTCCGGTACCCGTACCACCGCCCATACCCGCGGTTAAAAAAATCATATCTGCACCTTCAATAACTTCCTTGATTCGTGCCTTATTTTCTTCTGCAGCCTTTTTACCAACCTCCGGATTAGTGCCCGCGCCCAAACCTTTGGTCAACTCTACGCCTAATTGTACGATAGTATCGACTCCTAGCTTTCTCAATGCCTGAGCATCCGTATTAGCACATACGAAAGAAACACCGTCAATTTCGTTACTCACCATATGATTTACTGCATTACCACCACCACCACCGACACCAATGACTTTGATTGTTGCATTATCACTGCACTCATCCATCAATTCATATTTCATTTTCTTGCCCTCATTTTAGATATAAAAAATTAAAAACTAACCCTAATCACGCAAACCACTTAAAAATTACCTTGAAACCAACTTTTCATTCTCTCCCAAATCCCCAGCCCCTTATTTTCATCTAATCCTCCAGTCATTTGATGCTCTCTCCCATACAACAACAGCCCAACTCCCGTCGAATAAATCGGATTCTGCACAACATCAGACAACCCTGCGACATGTTGTGGTAAACCCAGGCGTACTGGCATATGAAAAATTTCTTCTGCCAGATCAATCAACCCCATTACTTTTGAACTACCACCGGTCAACACGATTCCGGCAGCAACCATTTCTTCAAAACCACTGCGGCGTATTTCTGCCTGCACCAGTAGCATTAATTCCTCGTACCGTGGCTCAATAATTTCTGCAAGATTTTGTTTGGAAATATTTCGTGGTGGCCGATCTCCAATACTGGGTACTTCTATGAACTCTTCCGCATTTGCAAGTTGTGTCAGAGCACAGGCATATTTACGTTTTATTTCCTCGGCACTTTGCGTAGGCGTCCTTAAGGCAACAGCAATATCGTTAGTTACCTGATCACCCGCAATAGGAATTACGGCAGTATGTCGAATAGCACCATCTGAAAAAACTGCAATATCTGTTGTACCGCCGCCTATATCTATAAGACAAACACCTAACTCTTTTTCATCTTCAGTCAACACTGCTGTACACGATGCTAACTGCTCCAGCACGATATCATCCACTTCCAGATCGCATCGCTGGATACATTTGATAATATTCTGGGCAGCGCTGATACTACCGGTCACCATATGCACTTTTGCCTCTAGACGAATCCCAGACATTCCGATCGGCTCTTTGATACTATCCTGCTTATCAATAACAAATTCCTGCGGCAATATATGGAGAATTTTTTGATCTGTTCCAATGGCAACTGCTTTAGCCGAATCTATTACCCTCTCAATATCGTATTGCGTCACTTCCTTATCTTTAATAGCGACTATCCCATGCGAGTTAAGGCTGCGGATATGACTCCCAGCAATACCGGCAAATACAGAGTGAATTTGACAGCCCGCCATTAGTTCTGCCTCTTCGATAGCACGTTGAATGGATAGCACCGTTGATTCCAGATTAACCACTACCCCTTTCTTTAAGCCTCTTGATGCTGTTATACCAATACCTATTACTTCCAGATTCCCGCTTTCTGTTAGCTCGCCAACAATGGCTGCAACTTTTGAAGTTCCAATATCCAGGCCTATAATCAGGTTACGCTCAGTTCTTTTTGCCATGTTCTTTACCCTTATGTTTTATTCCTGGTTTGCTCTGACTCAATAGCATCTTGCCATTCTGCTGCCATTCCCGGCTTCCAGGTCACTGCAAAACCATTGGGATATCGCATATCCACTTTTTTAATCTTTTCAAATCCGTTAATGCCAGTCTGCGCTAAAATTGGCAACGTCTTCATCAAACGCTGAAATTTTTGTAATTGATCTAACCTGCCTAACTGCAATTCCATATCATTTGTCAACTGAAGCTTCCATGAACGACGTTCACTCACACTAAACTCACGTAATTCGAGAGATTGGTCTTCCAATGCTAATTGCAATCCATGCATCACTTCGGACAATCTTTTCTCACTCCCTTCTGGACCATCGATTCCTGGCAGAAAACTAAATTTTTCAATCTCCTCTGGCTTAAATATCTCTCCTCGAACATTGAGCAAACTTTCAGCTCCCCACCGCGCTATCGGTTGCTGTTCGTATATACTTACTCCAATCGTATCTGGCCAGATACGTTTGATTTTAACGTTGTCAACCCAAGGCATCGCACCGGTCTCAGCTTTAATAGCTTGAATATCTGCAGCAAATAGGCCTGTAGTGACAAACGGTAATAATTTGTTTTTAATCGACACCTTATTTATATATTTGAAACTCCCCTGAACCCTAACATGTCGTATAGGCATCAATCGGAAACTCATTTTTTTTACCGCTTCAGCAGCACCCCACAGGGTAACGATCACAAAAGCCACAAAAACTGCTGATTTAGCTATAAACATAGTTGGTTACCCCTTGGGAATACTGGTTTCGAGTATTCGCCAGACCAATTCATTAAAATCGATCCCGGCTGCTTGTGCTGCCATAGGTACTAAACTGTGGTCAGTCATTCCGGGTACGGTATTAACTTCAATCAATTGGGCTTGCCCTCGATCGTCAATAAATAGATCCACTCGCCCCCACCCATCAATACCTATAATTTGACTAGCCTTTAGCGCCAATGCTTGTAACTTTTCTTCCTCCATCTTATCGAGTCCACAAGGACAATGGTATGCTGTGGTATCGGCGAAATACTTGGCATCGTAATCATAAAATTCATGAGGTGTTTCCAATCGAATAACAGGCAGTGCTTCATCATTCAAAATACCTACCGTATATTCCTCTCCACTGACCCACGCCTCGGCTAATACATCACAGTGAAAATTTGATGCCAACTTCCAAGCTGCTAATAATTGTTCCTTATCATGAGCTTTACTCATACCGATACTGGAACCTTCCAGCGCGGGTTTAATAATCATTGGAAAACCCAAGGTATCTACACATGCCTCGACATCTTGTTCCGTTGCCAGCAAAAACCAACCTGGAGTTGGTAAATTCTCACCTTGCCAACACTGCTTGGTTCTTAGCTTGTCCATACTCAAAGCAGAAGCCATTACACCGCTTCCGGTATAAGGTAGTTTCAGTGCCTCTAGCACGCCTTGTAGCACGCCATCTTCACCACCACGGCCATGCATAATGTTGAAAACCCGATCAAATGACTGCTCCTGCAAAGGCATAATCATGTCATCTTTAATATCAACGCCAACTGCATTGATACCTTTACTTTGTAATCCTGCCAAAACTGGGTAACCACTTTTAATTGATATTTCTCTTTCTGCAGCTGCGCCTCCCATCAGCACACCAACCCTTCCGAATTCTGCTGGATCTGTTATCCGGCAAGGTTTCATTGTTGAGACTCCTGACCAACGATACAAACCTCAGTTTCCAAATCAACACCCTGTTGCTTTGCCACTTCGTTTTTCACATAGGCAATCAATGCTTCTATATCTCGCGCCGTTGCCAAACCGGTATTAACAATAAAGTTGGCATGTTTTTCGGAAACTTGAGCACCACCGATGCGATATCCTTTTAATGCGCTGGCTTCTATCAGTCTGGCTGCAAAATCACCAGCTGGATTCTTGAACACTGAGCCACAACTTGGCTGATTTGTGGGTTGAGATAAATTTCTTTTCGCCAGTAACGCTTTGATTTTTTCCTGACTAAGAGCCGTCTCTCCCAATTCCAGTTGTAAATTTGCCGCAAGGAACCATTCGTTTTCTATTCCGTTTACTGAGCGGTATTTAATGTCAAAATCCTCAGCATTGCGTCTGATCACATCCCCCTGGCTATTCACCATCTCTACTGAATTCACAATATCCCAGGTTTCACCACCAAAAGCACCCGCATTCATTTTTAAAGCACCACCCATCGTACCCGGTATCCCTGCAAAGAATTCAGCACCAGTCAAGCCTTGTTCCCCACAGAAACGAGCCACGTGGGCGCAAGGAACGCCTGCTTCGACATAAACCGTGCCATCTTCACAGCGATGCATTGCTTTGAGACGGCCACGGGTATTAATCACGACACCCGCTATTCCTCCATCTCGAATTAGCAAATTGCTGCCTAGCCCCATCCAGAAAACTGGCTCTCCTTCCGGAAGCATTTGCAAAAACTTCACCAAGTCGTTGCGATCAGCAGGGAAAAATAGTTGCTCTGCCGGACCACCTATTCGCCAACTGGTATATTTAGCCAAGGGCTCATTTTCAAGCAAGCGACCTTTAATTTCATTCTGCATAGGCTTAATTAAACATGCGCTCATGATGAAAAAATCTCTTCCAATTGCTGAGGCAATTGTGCCGCTATTCTGCCAACATTTCCCGCCCCCATAGTCAGAACTACATCCTCCGGCTCAACTATACCCACCAGAATTTGCGCCAAATCTTCGTGATTTTTGACAAACACAGGATCCACTTGTCCACGCATGCGGATGGCTCCAGATAATGTTTTAGAGTCTGCCCCGGCAATTATCTCCTCACCAGCAGTGTAAACATCCAGTAATACCAATACGTCAACACTGGAAAGAACCTGTACAAAATCTTCAAATAAATCATGGGTTCTGGAATACCGATGCGGTTGAAAAACTACTACAGATCGGCGCCCTGGCCAGGCTTGCCGCAAGGCTTCCAACGTCGCATCTATTTCCCTAGGGTGATGTCCGTAATCATCGGCCAGCGTTATCTTGCCATTCTGCATCTGAATATCGCCGTTAACCTGAAACCTTCTGCCAACGCCATGAAATACCGACAAGCTTTGGACTATAGCGGCATCCTCTATTTCCAAATTACTGGCAACGGTAATTGCAGCTAATGCATTCAGCATGTTGTGCCAACCCGGCATATTCAAAGTCACCTTTAAGTCTTGATTCTTCCCACAACGAACCACATCAAATTGGGTTACCATCCCTTCCTGCTTAATATTGATCGCACGTACATCGGCATCTTCATGAACACCATACGTTTTTATCGGTGTTGCTAATTCTGGCAACACTTCCCTAACTCCAGGATCATCGAGGCACATCACGGCCAGACCGTAGAAGGGAAGGTGGTGCAAAAATTCGATAAAGGTTTCTTTCAGCTTCTGATAACTGCCGCCATATGTCGCCATATGATCTTGATCAATATTGGTAACGACCGCTATCATCGGTTGTAAATGCAGAAATGAAGCATCACTTTCATCTGCCTCAGCGACTAGATAATATCCACCTCCCAGCTTTGCATTGGTTCCGGCACTATTCAATCGTCCACCAATAACAAAGGTTGGGTCAAGCCCACCTTCTGCAAGAATACTGGCAACTAAGCTAGTAGTGGTAGTCTTACCATGAGTTCCTGCAACAGCAATCCCGAATCGGAAGCGCATCAATTCCGCCAGCATCTCTGCCCGTGGAATAACTGGAATCCTTTTTTGTAGGGCTCGCTCGACTTCAATATTACTGCGATCAACAGCACTTGAAGTTACCACAACGTCGGCATTTTTAACATTGTCGGGATGATGGCCAATAAAGATTTCTAGCCCCTTATCTTCTAGTTGTTGCGTAACGGCACTGGCTTTAATATCTGATCCAGAAACTTTATATCCAAGGTTTGCCAATACTTCTGCAATGCCGCTCATACCGGTGCCACCGACACCGACAAAGTGAATAGTTTCTATACCCCCAAATCTTTGTTTAGCAACTTCAGTCATATCCTGCTTCATTGCTTTGCCTCTTTTATACAGACCTGGGCAACCGCTTCTGTAGCATCCAGTCGGGCACATTCCTTGGCCGCTTTGGACATTTCTTCAAGGTTGTTTTTAATTTCTCTGACCTGATCGGCCAAGAGGACTGAGTTTAATTTATCCTGTGCTATCAAAACTCCAGCATTAGCTTCTACCAGATATCTGGCATTTGCGGTTTGATGGTCGTCAACAGCATGTGGAAACGGAATTAATATTGCAGGTAAACCAGCGGCTGCAATTTCGCTGATAGTCATTGCTCCAGCTCGACAGATAATTAAATCTGCCCACTGATAAACTGAGACCATATCATCAATAAATGCCAGTACTTCGACTTTTATATTATTCTCGGCATAAGCCTTTTGTACCTGGTCAAGCATTTTTTCCCCAGTTTGATGCTTGATTTCGACATTACCTATTTTGGCAGCAGCTTCTGGTACTACCTGATTCAAAACCTGTGCACCCAAGCTTCCACCAACCACCAAAATCCGTAATGGTCTTGCAACCGAAAAATTACTTTTCTTCTCAATATTGCTAAATTCTTTTCTTAGTGGATTACCGGTACAAATAGCATTTTTTTGTTTCTTAAAGCTTCCCGGAAATGCCTCCAAAACAGTGTTAGCGAATCCAGACAACAATCGATTTGTGGTTCCTGGAACGCGATTTTGTTCATGAATAACCAGAGGAATTCCCAATAATTTAGCCATCAACCCGCCAGGACCTGCAACAAAGCCTCCCATACCTAGAACCACATCAGGACGACGAGCTCGTAACACTTGTATGGCTTGTTTGCATGCTGAAAACAGCATGAATGGTGCTTTTAAAATAGCCAAACGTCCTTTGCCTCGCAGACCCGAAACAGACAACCAATCTATTTCAATACTATTTTTAGGAACGACCCGACTTTCCAAACCTTTCTTGGTACCTAACCAACTAACTTGCCAACCATTCTCTTTAAGACTCTGCGCCACCGCCAAAGCAGGGAACACATGACCTCCAGTACCTCCCGCCATGATCATAATCCTGCTGCCCATTTCGGCTTCCCTCGTGGTATATTGGTGTTAATTTCTGTGACTTCACTATTCACTCTAAACAACAGTGCGATTGCAGAGCACATAACTATCATGCTGCCACCGCCATAACTCATCAAAGGCAAGGTTAATCCTTTAGTCGGCAACATCCCCATATTTACGCCCATATTGATAAATGCCTGGAAACCAAACCAGATGCCCAGACCATAGGCCACAAAGGCGAGAAAATCCTGATCTGCCTTTTCTGCTTTTAGCCCAATCACAAAAGTGCGCCAGACCAATATTGAATATAGAATGATAACGGTTACCACACCTAGCAAACCTAGCTCTTCACTGAGTACGGAAAATAGAAAATCAGTATGTGCCTCAGGTAAGTAAAATAATTTCTGTAGCCCTGCTCCAAGGCCCACACCCAGCCATTCGCCTCGACCAAATGCAATTAACGCTTGAGTCAACTGAAAACCGGAATTTAAAGGGTCTGCCCAGGGATCCAAAAAACTGACGACTCTAAGCATTCGATAGGGTGAGAAATACACCAGTAAACCAGCTAGGATTGCTACCGCAAATAGTAAAATCACAAATTGCCAAATTCTGGCACCACTGATAAACATCATGGCCAACGCAATGGTTAAAATCACTACCGCCGAACCAAAATCAGGCTCTTTTAATAACAAAAAGCAAGAGAAGGCAAATAATAATAATGGCTTAACTAAACCGTGAGCTGAAGTACGCACGGACTCCTTATATTTAGTAACGTAACCCGCCATATAAATGACTGTGGTTAATTTAACTATTTCTGAGACCTGTATTCTTAAACCGCCTAACGACAGCCATCGAACACTGCCATTTACTTTGATACCCACACCTGGAATTAAAACTACAACCAGCAAACCCAGGCCAGCAAGAAACAACCAGGGAGAAATTTTTTGCCAAAACGTCATTTTAATCATCAAAATAACGGTTCCGGCAATTAGTCCCAACCCAATATGAAGTAGTTGCCGAAATGGATAATGAAGTGCGTTGTCATAGACCTTTGCTCCCAAATGTAAGGTTGCAGATGACATAATGATATAACCCAACGCAAGCAAACCAACAAGCACAAACAGTAATAGGGGATCCGTTTTGATACGATCAATAATAGACATCAAAGACTCTTTGCTTCTCATGCCGCCAACCCTTTAACTGCCTCAGTAAACAGTCTGCCGCGTTCCTGGTAATTTTCAAACTGATCCAGACTTGCACAAGCCGGTGATAACAAAACACAGTCGCTGGTTCTAGCAAGTCCAGAGGCAATTTCAACAGCCTCCTGAATGGATGCTGCAGATTTTACCAATACTGTTTTATCCACTATTTGACGTATTAATTTTGCATCCTTCCCCATAAGTACTACAGCTTTGACCTTGTCTTTTATTATCGGTGCCAAGCCACGCATATCAGCACCTTTTGCATCACCTCCGGCAATCAAAACAACTTTACGGTCAACCCCTTTCAATGCGGCTACACAAGCACCAACATTGGTAGCTTTGGAATCATTAACCCAAGTTACACCGTTGATTTCTGCAACTGATTGCATTCTGTGCTCCAGGCCTTGGAAGCGTTTCAAAGCTTTTTGCATTGCAATATCACTTAAGCCAATTGCTCTACCCAATCCCCAGGCAGCCAATGCATTTGCAATATTATGCGTGCCAAACAAGGGCAAATCTTTAACGAACATTAAACAGTCCCCACCTTCCGCCAGACAGTTTTTTTCGATATTCCAATAGAAATCTGAAGAGTATTTCAGGCCAAAAGTCAAAACCTCCCGATCAGATTCAATCATGCCAATCACTATTGGGTCGTCAGCGTTCAGTACCATCACTCCCCGACCATTAAATATTTTTTGTTTTGCTTCCGTATATTCGGTTACCCCTGAGTAACGATCAAAATGATCCTCAGTTACATTTAATACCGTTGCTGCTGCTACCTCCAGGTTTTCAGTTCTTTCCAATTGAAAGCTGGATAACTCCAACACATAAAGCTCTGCTTCTTGCACTAATAAATCTAAAGCTGGGACCCCTAAATTTCCACCAACAGCAACTTTTTTACCATCTGCCTCTGCCATTTTACCCAACATGGTCGTCACGGTACTTTTACCATTTGACCCAGTAATGGCTACAATGGGTGC
>VAPK010342082.1_pt1 | contig 12352 bp, 9 predicted proteins | sample 3395031 | NCBI WGS metagenome assembly VAPK01 (sample SAMN08290443, study PRJNA428436) | hydrothermal vent metagenome | isolation source: Deep-sea hydrothermal vent chimney 1 | place: Pacific Ocean: Juan De Fuca Ridge | reverse complement strand
TGGTCTTGACAAGTTCCATAATGGCATTAGCAATTCTTTTTAACTCATTTACGCAAGGAGCGTACCGACAGTTAAGCGAGAGAAGTAAATGAGTTAAAATTAGAATTGGTTATGTCATGCCTGTTTTTCGTTGTCCCGAAAAACAATTAAAGGCTTTATCTATTATAAACCCCTTAAAATTGCAAGTCAAACCTTTAATTTTTAAGGATTCTTGAGCAAAGTCCTTAGTAGCATTTGTCAAGAATTTTGTAAAAAAAATTGAAGGTTTGACTTTCCGATTTAAAACCTACTATGATAATAAATATGATTTTTATAATTATCATATATTTTGTAAAAGCTCCAGTTTAAATAAGGGGACTCTTTATTTTTCGAGTAGCTTTATATTTATCTTATTACATTTTAGAGTTCAAAACTGTAAATTAAATAAATACTTGTGAGAAATAAGAATTGTAATAAAAAATAGAAACGTGACTTAAAATGGAGTTTGCTCTAACTACCAAGGAAATAAGAAGCCACGCTTCGTAGTTTAGCAAAGATAGAAAAATAATGGAATTATAGTAAATATGGTTTTATAAACAGAGCTTATACCATATACTCGCCATTCATAGAAACTAATTGGCAATGATTCCGTTGAAAAATCAAATCTTTGAGCTAAGGTGATTACTACTGTTTGAGTTGTATTCTCTTAAAGTTAAGGCGTAATTTGTTGTTTACAATCTTTTGCTCCATTGAGTGCCTCCCTTGAAAATTATTTATTCATTTGTTTTTAGCAGTAAATTTTCAGTGGGCGCTACCAAATATAAGGTATTTTACTCATTAATAATTTCTTCACAATTAAGAATAGAATTTATGAATCCTAAAAGTAAAACTTTTACCAAAGCTTTCCTAATTCTATTTATAAGAAACGCAATGTTAAAAGAGCATAATTAATTATTATCCTTTATTTCCATTTTCCGAATTACGCTATTATAGAAACTTTTATAATTTTTTTTTAAATAATCTTTACCAATACTATCTAAACTATTTATACTATCGAGAACATTTTTAGGAAAACGAAATGGTGGTGGCGGAAATCTGTCAAACCAAGAACCCCTTTTTTCTTCCAAATCGTAAAGATAAATGTCAGCAAATCCTTCATATAAAATCACATCTCCGTCTATAAATAACGATTTGAAAAAAGAGATGTCTTCAGCTTTGTATTTTTTTTTTAAATTATCATCGTTATTATTAAACCCATAATCATAAATTATAATAGATTCATACTGATATGTTATATTGTAGTCCGTTTTATCCAACCACTCAATAAAATCATGTGCAATTTTATCATTAGATTTTATGTAGTTTTCAAATTCTATTTTGGTAAAAGTATTTTTGCCTGTATTTTTTACCATGTCATAATGAACTGTTTGCAAATAAATAATAGATACTATGTCACTATACAATTCCTTCTTTTCTTTAAAAGAACTGTAGAAAAATGCAAACTTAATTATTAGGTATATTATAACAAGACTTAAAATTATAATGGCCCATTTTTTTTTTACCATAATCAAATATTTTAAGGTTTTAAATTTCGTGGCTTTCCAATTAAAATTATGTAGTTAGGAATTATTGGTTTTGTGTAATTTTTCAAATACTCCAAATGATTTTTATCCCTAGTCATTCTATACATTTCTTTAATTGCATTATAAAAACCAAGAGCCTTATATGTGCCTAATAAGTTATAAAATTTATTACTATTAACTTTATCTGTCGACAATCCAATATCTAAAAACCCTACATTCCGCTTATTTGTTTCGTCACCAGGATAATCACTCTTTCCTCTTCCTTTAATAAAAATAAATCTCCCTCGAGTACCGTCTGTAGATGAACCACTATCAATGTATGAATTTTGTGTAAATATTATTTCATTTAAAACATCTCCTTTTGTAGAAAATTTAAAAGTTAAGCCTATAGTTATAAAGTCATTCTTCCCCAACCTAATATATGCAGAACCTGTATAAATAATTTCTTCTTCTACATTAGTATATTTTGTAAATAAACTCAAATCTATTTGTCGATTATCTAATTGTACATCTGATACCAACCCTGCTCTTCTAAAGTTATTAAAGTAATTATCTGCTCCATTATTTAACGCTTGTTGAAATACACTATTAATAAAAGCTTGTGCAACAGATTTTGCTTGTTTAAAGTTTAACCTTCTAGTTTCTAGAATTAATTTTTTCTCTTCCAGTTCTTTAATTGCGTCATCTTTATTATCATCAAAAACTCCAAGAGCATACCCTATTCCTTCTGCAACCTGAGGTTCCATTCCATCAGGATCAATAAAAACTATTGGATTATTGAAAGTATAATTGTATGGAGAAAATCTACGCATATTTTCAGCTAAGGGATCCAAATTCATCCACCTTCCAGTGGCAGGATTATAATTTCGAGCACTAACATCATACCAATTTAAATCTAACTCTTCCTGTAATTCATTACCTCTAAATTTTCTTTTCTGGGCTACAGAATTCCCATGGGCAGATACATTTTGATTATATCCTTTATGCCTAAGTCCAAAGGGGTAATAATTGTTTTCTTCAATAATCTCATTTTGTGATATCGTACCATTACCGTCGATATCAGAATATGATAATCTGATATTATCTAAGTAATCTTTATATTGATATACATATTTATAGATTCCATTATCGCTATATATATAACCCTCAGTCATTGGAAAATATTGTAGGGTATTGTTTTCGTAAACATACCCATTTGCATATTTAGTTGTTGTTATAGAGCCATAATCGTTTACTACTTTTGTCATCTTTATTCCAGTAGCATCATATATATAATTAACTTTTTTTGTATTGCTATTATTAAACTTAACTTCCACAGGTAAATTTAAATGATTATAACTAATTGAAGTTATTCCTTTATTAGCGTCTGTGATTAAGTTTCCATTGATGTCATAACTATAATCATTTCCTGAATTTGTACCATCTTTAAATCCATAAACCTTACTACTTGTATCTGTTACTTTAGCCAATTTATTACTATTACTTTGATAATAATATTTCAACACATCCATAGTTCCCCAGTTTGAAGTAATGATAGGATTAGGGTTTTGCACTAAATTCCCTTCCCTATCCAATGATGTTATATTCCCATTTTTGTCATAAACAACTGATGTTAGATTATAGTGTCCAGTATTATCAGTTGCACTGGTAATTCTATTTAAAGCATCATAGTTAAAATTATAGGTTTTTAAACTATTGTCAATATTGGCCGTTCGCCATTGAACTTTACTAACATTACCATTATATAATGGTGTAGTACCATCATACTCTATAGCAAAACTAAATAATTTAGTACCTAAAGTATTGACATCATTTACTTGTTTTAACCAACCCCTTACTGTGTAAGTATAATCAATTTCTTGTAACCTATTAGTGGTACTACTTGCTAAATGACCTATCCCTTTCTTAACTAATTGTCCTAATTCATCATAGGTATTTTCAACAATCAATTCTTCTGCTTGATTATTAATTCTTTGTATTTGCCTTTTTATTCTACTCATATGGTCATAAGTAAATTTATCGATAGTTGTTATCGTAGCATTTGCGTCTTTAGTATGTTGAGTGATGGTTTCCAAGATTCTCCCCATAAAATCTAACTGACTAAGTACTATATCAGTTGTGCTAAGGTAGTCATTTTTTGTATATATATAAATTGGACGTGCCTTATAATCATAATAAGAAACAGTGGTTATCCAATTAGTTGTACCTAATATTTTAATTCTAGACCCGGTAGCTAAACCTTTAACATTTGAAGTACTTGCAATTCCGTAGGAGTTTACTGAAATATTAGCCCCTCCTCTATTAAATAAATATGAATCATAATAATTTACTGTTAACACTTCTAAATTGGAAGTAGGAAAACCAGTATTGGTATAATAAGTTCCTGCATAACCTGAACCTGAACTTACTTTTTCTTCATAATTTTTTGAAGCATCTCCTTTTTTATCATTAAAAATAGTTTGTAATGATGTTTGGGAGCTGTTAGACTTGAAAATTCCTGTATAAACAATTCGTCCTAGCACGTCATACTTAGTAAATAACCATTCATCTGGTGATTTTGCTCTTTGATTACCATCTTGTGTTAAGATAGGTCTATCCAATCTATCATAAATAATATATTCCCAATCTTTACCCGGTATTTTCTTTTTAACTAGTCTATTTCGTTCATCATATTTGTATTGGTAACATAACTCCGCCAATTTGGTTGAATTAGGAAGTCCAACTGTTGGCTCCGATTTAGGCGGTAATACATAACTAAGATTTCCATATTTATCATATACATAATAAGTATCATACTTTTCTCCCTCATTATAGGATCGCTTTAAAACAATTCTACCTAATTTGTCTTTAAATTCTTCTGTGGTTTTATTGTAACCGTCGATGTTTTTCCAATTCTCATCTTTAGTTATCGTTTTAAATAAGGTTAAATTAGAAAAATAACCTGATGAGTTTAAAGTAGGTGAATAATTGGTATCTAAATTTATAGTATATAAACGTACTTCGTTAGTCGTAGTATTAGTTTTATACTCGAATTTTATAGTATGATCAGTATCAGTACTTTTATTCAAAATCCATGAGTCTCCCGGAGCTGCTTGTTCTAAAATTTTGTTCAAAGGAGAGGCCTCGAAATTTTTTTCGAAATAAGGGTTTATTGTATTTTCATATTTTTCTGTATTATAAAAGTCATTGGTAGCTCCTAACGCCCCTCCTCGATATATACCTCCATTGTTATCATCTGCAAAAGGTAAGTATTCTTTTACCTGTCTGCCATAATCATCAAATTCTATGTATGTAATTATATCTTCTTCTTGACCTCCCATACGAATGGCAATATTCTGTTTAGGTCTTCCTAATCCATCAAAATATTTCCTTATTTCAGTTTTATCACTATCTATGGCATTACTCTCTTGACCAATATTAAAAGGCTGTTGGTAAGTAGTTGTGTGAATATAATTATGGTCAAAAGGAAGTTCTAAAGGTGCTGGACAACCATTATCCGTGCCGGCTTTAGTCGGACATTGATCCGTATTGTTGGCTACATACCCTGTTGGTTGTGTGCAAGCAGATATGAAATGTGTCATTTCTCCAAAACCGTCTCCATCACTATCTATAAACCATGTTGAACCAATTCCAATAGTAGCGTTAGTGTCATCACAATCATCATCATTATCAACATAATTACCTCCTAAAGGTATTAAGATAACGCTAATTTCCGGATCACCGTAGCCATCACCGTCTGCATCTCTATAATACAACGTTCCTTTTCCTCCACTTAATTGTGCGAACGTTTCCGAACTGATGCCGATAAAAACCAATACTATGATATAATATAAAAGTTTCTTTTTCATAATTTCTAATTTTGATTTGTATAGTGATATTCGTTTTTATTTAGTATTTTTCCATCAGTATCCATAATGTATTCCAACCTATTAAATTCATCATAATGATAATAAGTAGTCTGTCCTCTTGGATTAGTAATACTTGTCATTCCAATTAATGGATCGTAGGTATAACTAGTCATCTCAGCATTCAATAATAATGAATGATTTCTAATAGTTTGCAATGCTGTGCGTAATGCACCTTCATTACCTGAACTAGCAAGAGTCCTATCATTATCCGCATTTGATGCTGTCATAGCTGTTGCAATCATTAATTGAAACGGTGATGCTTCATCCGAAGTGAAATTCTCTATTTTGGCTATTGGAACGCTCTGATTGTAACCCCAAATAAAATATACGTGAGTACCATCTGCTTTTGAAACCTCAATTAAATTTCCTTTATTATCGTAACTATGATATTGGACTAAATCTTCTAATGTACCTGTGATTGCCCCTTTTACGAATTGTTTAAACTCGGGCAATATTATATTCCCTGAGTTAGTTGATTTGGACCCCCAATCACCATAATTTATCCGCTGTGTTGATAATAATGTTTCGATGACTCCAAGCTTCTCATAGTTTTCTGATTGGATTAATTCAGTAATTCGATTTTGAATTTTTAAACTATCTATAGCACTTTTAGCCCTAACATATGCCAAATCCTCTTCCGTGGGAGGGTCTAATGTTCCACCAGTATTTGTTGGTCTTACCAAAACATCATCGTTTGTATAATAGTTTTTTGTTAATTGTAACTTATTCTCGGAATCTAAAATGGATGATTCTTTTATTAATGGATAATCATCATCATATTTATAATTTGTTTGAGTAGCAATTTTGCTTCCTTCATTATTATAGATAGTATCTAGACTTTTTATTAATAAATTTCTTTCTATATTAATAGAAGCGGATTCCGATATAAAGTTGGGTACGTCATCGCAACCTTGGCCATTAATAAGCACATCTGTATCTCTAACGGCATTGTCTATAGATATGGTGCTAAAAAGCTTATGATTATATTGGTTTATTATTTTTCTTTTTAATATACCTCCTTCACTATAGGATTCTTCTTTGATTAATTTTCCTCTTAAGATATCTCTGTCAGTCACTAAACTTGGAGAACATCCATCATTAACTTTTAGTTGTGCGGGATAAGCAGGGGTAATCGGAAGAGATGTAGTTCCTAAAATATTAGGAAAATCCTCTAAAGAAGTAAAGTTTTTAACAACATACCCGTTTCCCGTTTCCTTAATCTTAACTCTGGAATAACTTATATAGGATGATTCTGTGGTTTTTTGATTTGCCATATTGGTTTGAAAAATCCTTAAACCATTATTTATATGACTTGATTTAAAGATATAGTCATTATACTTGGGCATATTGACGATACTCCCTGAAGTAGTACCATCTTCTTTTATATACTCATAGTTTATTTCTCTTTCTAAAACCCCTATATTATCATATAAAAGTTGTTTTTTAATTCTCAACCCTCCACCTAAAATAGTCTGCCCTAATAGTTTGAATTGATTTGTTTCATTCTCAAGTATCATATATCCACCCGTTGGGTATTCTATTTTTTCTAAAACACCTGCTTTAGCAAAGGCTGAATTAGGAGCTAATGAATAATTCCCGTTTAATTCTTGATAATTTGAGCTTCCAATACTAAATGGTAAAAATGAATATTCTCCTTGGTTGGGATAATGATAGGTTTTAGGAATATAGTGCCCTTCAATAGTAGGAACTGGATTTGCGGTTTCACCATTATAATAACCTAGAAAATCAGTAATATACGACAGTCGTTTAGGCAGTTTTAATGTATTGTATTCAAATTTGTAGCCTGGTAATGTAGTTCCTTCTTGCCCTACAAAATAAATTTCATCTAAAAATAAACGATAACAGTCAATATCTGTGCAACCTTCTTTTGATGAAACATTAGAATACACAAATCGTACATCTTTGATGATTTTACCGTTATTATTCTTTACAACTATTCTTGATAGTGCATTATTATCCAATACAATATTATCTTCATAAGTAGGTAGATCCAAACGGGAGAAATTATAAAAAAATTCAACCTCCCCTTCTTCAAATCGAATTTTTGATAATATTAAATTTTTAAAAATATTATATTGGATATTTTGAGATCCAATTGAACCATCCAATCTAAATACGCCTTTATTATTATAATAGGCATTTTGGTTATAAGGCAAGTTATAATCAAAAAATACTTGTTTATTACTAATTGGGTCAGAAATAGAACTCAACTGATGTGAGGAAACAAACGATTGGTAATTTGGAGGTAAAGCGGGGTTATTTGGGTTTATATCCCAGCTAGCACTTTGACTGCTATTTGTCGTTATCGAAAAATCAGTGAAATTATATTCAAAACCGTTAGTGCTCACAATTTTTGTTGCTACAGCATCAAAATTATATCCCCAGGTATTGGAATTTACCCCAACATCATATGGGTAAAGGTTTAGTCCAGAATTGTATAACCAAGCCTGCATTCTTATTTGATTTCCTTGATTGTCTAATTCCGTACAATTAACCTTATACTCCGTTCTGCTACCAAAAGTTGCTGTGCCTGGTGTGCCAGGTGGTCGTATTGGAATAAACCTTGTGTTAAGTCCTGGAGCACTTGCTAAATATAAATCTGGCTCGCCGTCTACACCCATATATTGACTACAGTCAGAAGTAGCAGAGGCTAAATAACCTAACATTCCAAAACCATCTAACGTACCAGAAACTTCAAAATCGTATAAACCATTTACTTGTCTTATGACATTACCCCCTGCTTCCAAACTCCAATTTGTTCCTACGCTTGAGGCTACTGCATCCACTTTTATACCACCATAATTGTAAGTTAACGCAATAGGTATTGTTAAACTTCCTAATTTAATTTGATATAAAGGAATTGTAATATTTGGTTTGCCAGTATATTCACTTATTGGTAAAAAATTCACTTGACTAAACGAAGCAATATCAGGGGAATTTGCAGGTATAAATTCTTCAATACCTAATCGTTCTTGACCGAATGAATATGAAAAAATGAATAAAATAACAGGGAGAAATAGCTTTTTTGCGACCATAGTAAAATTTTAGAATTTAAATAATGATTTTTCATAGTTCAATAGAAAACCTATGAATTCTGACATCTAAGCTATAATCATTTTAGCATCGTAAAACAGTACTTTTATACGTAACATACTTTTACATATAAATGGTGCACTTTTCTTAACAAATGGTAGACTTTTCTTAACAAATGGTATTTTTACATCTATAATTTACCCTGAAAGTTGAGTTAATTCTAAACTCATTTGGATTAAAACAATATTTAATTGCAAAAAAAATAGTTTAAAAAAAGGTGGAAATTTTAAAAATAAGAAGGGTTCAATTATTATGAAATAAAAAGTCGCTTTTAATAGCGAGCTTAAAGGAAAATAAATTCTTAATTTTTAAATCAATTACCTACTTAGCATTGTTTCTTTTTAATTGATTTTCCAGTTTTATTATTTTTGCTAAACTTCCGTTTACAATTACTGCTAGATCTTTAGCCGTATTTGCTTTTTGTAACTTCAGTAGTAGTGGGGTGAATTGCTCATAAGAATTGCGATACCTTTTTCTCTTTTTTAGTTTTAATAAGGCTTTTTCTATATATAACCTTATCTTGTAAAAATGCCTGTTATAAGGAGTTTTGAAAATAGCTATTTGTTTAACCTTTTCTTTTTTGTAAAGCTCAATAAACAATAGTTGGTGTGCACCATTTTTTTTAGTTCGCTCACAGTTGAAAGCTCTTCGCATTAAAATTTCATAATTTCTAGCAATTCGTTGATTGTTATTTTTGTTGTCCATTTACTTTGTTTAATTCATACTAAAACTCCTTGTAATACAAAGGAGAGTTCAGTTCATTAAACCCAGTTGTAACAACTGCAATCAACTACAATTGAATTGTAATCAATAATAGGTTTTCATATTGTAAAATATGTTATTTTAAAAGAATGAAATTGGCGTTTGATACCACAACCCTATCATAAATAGGATTAAAATGATGATATCTATAATAAATATACTCATCATAAGTCTATAAGTTTTTTTTGAAAAGTCACTTTTTACAATGGCATATACAACTATACCAATGGTAATGGTTCCCATTATAATTAGAATTATTATAAATTGATATAATCCGCAATCACACATTTCCCTATTTCTATTTTGAATTGTTTAGCTCCCCTTACTCTTTCTATATTGTATTTAATAATTAAGATTAAAAATCTTTATTAAATGAATCTTTATAACTTGTTTAATATGAGATTTTTGTTGACATTTGTTTTGTGCGTTTATTTATGTTACAAATGTACGTACTTTGTATGTTAAAAACAATTACTTTGTACTGTTTTTGGTTTAAAAATTGATATTAAATACTTTGGAAATAAAAAAAATTAGACAAAATGCAGGATTAACACAGCAGGAATTTGCGACTTCGTTAGATGCTTCTATAACTTCCGTTCAAAAATGGGAATCAGGAGAAAGAAATCCAAGCAAAAGTATGTGTAAGGTAATACAAAGTATGTATTTAGATGACACTTTAGGGAAAGTTGGTTATTTAGAAAAACAAGGTATTAGAGTAAGTATTCAGGAAATAGCAAATTTCATAATTGACAACCAAGAGACATTTTTGAAAAACAATACTTTTTTTAGTTTTTTTGATAGATATGTTGCAAGAGAGGGAAAAAAGGAAGCAATAAAAGCTATTCAAGATTATATAAAGTCTCATAAAGAGTAGTAATATCAAATTTGCTAATGTATTCTTTCATTTCCTTTCTATCAGTTTCTGCATCTTTCTTTAACTTCTCTACTTCATTTTGGATATAAGCTTCTAAATCCTTTTCAATCACATCGGTACGTCCTTCAGGGAAGAGATTGGACTTTTTTATTTTATCTTTCTTACCCATCTATTTTAAGCCCTTTATTAATTAACTCACCTCTCTTTAATTGGTGTTCTTTTTGTTTCTCTTGCTTTATATCATCCGTCGTATTATATATATATGTAAAAATAGATTTTACGTAATTTCTTAACTTAGTTTCTATAGTTTGGTAATGATAAAATAATAGTGGCAACAGAAGGGCAACAGCAATAGGAATGAATGTCATTAAATTTGAATACCAATTTTCGGGAAAATCTCCGTCAAAAACTTGTTTGGAAAAAAAAGCTTGTAGTATAAAGTAAGTTGAAGAAAATAAAAACACTCCTGTAAATAATGAAAAAACAAGTTTTTTCCATTTTTCACCAATCGGATTGAATATAATGTACAAGAGTAATAAGCCCATTGCAAATGACATCAAGTAAGGGTTTATTGCCAACCTAAAATAATAGTACCCATTCCATCCTCTGAATTTATAAGATTGTTGCAAGGCTAGTTTACCTTTGTTGTAATGATTTAATTTTTGATTTGAAGTATCTTGAATTGATAATGAAGTGTTCAGGATATTTTGTAATTCAACCTTCTGTTCTGACGAAAAATTACCATTTGTAATTAATGTCTGAAATTTTAATCTATTTTCGAATTGTTTCTTCCTTCTTTCTTTGTTTATTGGGTTGTATTTTTTTTTGTATCCCTTATATTCAAGAGAATTAATATTATCAGCATACTCGTATCTATCTACTTCAAAAAGCGCCCCTGCACTTACAGCAACAAGGACACCTATGAATAATACTTTTATAACATTAATTACCGTCGTCTTCATCGTCGTCGTCCCTCCCTCCACCGTTGTCAGGATCTGTTTTTTGATAATCTTGTTCGATTTGCGTTTTATCATCTTGAATAATTTCTCCACTTTCCGTGCAACTTATCGTAATAAATTGTACCATAATCAATACTAGTATTGCAATTACAAATTTTTTCATAATACTTAAATTTTTAGATTATTAATAATCTAAAAATAAGCATATAATTATGTGGTTGGTATTTGGTTGTTTGACTAACTATTAACAAATTTTTGGTTCTTTTCCTCCCCTTCAAGTATAGTTAGAGCATGGCTAAGCTATAAAAATAATATTATTTTAAAGAAGATTTTTTGAAAAATAATTATATTTTATAAAATTTACGGTTTTCCCGTAATTGAGGTGCGGGAAAACCGTAATTATTTTGGTAAAAACCTGTAATTATTTGAATTTCTGACCTTTCTGAGTGAAAATTGCAATTATCTTATTAACAATATATTTTAATGAATGGGTTGTTTTTTGTATTTATTGAAGCAAATTCTTAAAATATTAGGATTGATTTTTTTGTTAATTCATATCTAATTTAAACGGTTGAATTATTTTAAAGCTCATACTAAATCAAAGTATGTTGACTTACATTACATTTTAATATTTCTTGTTTAACTCAAAAGAATTTTGTTCAAACGAATTTAGCCTGAAAATAAGTTAAGTTTAATAATGAGGCTTGTTTGCTTGTTTAAAAAATTGCATTTCTGAGCTGACATTGGAAACCTACTTTCTTAACATATTTCTTGAATTTAAAAATGAAAATATTCGATTGTTTTTATAGTATTCAATGCTGTATTTTAAATACAATTCAACTCAATGTGCATATATTAATGTACTGTAATAAAATGTAAAAAAGAAGGTTGATTAAATTCTAGAAAATATTTGCCTATTAAAGCTGTTTAAGTTGTGTCAATAGTTAAATTTAATTATCTTTGCATCAACTTAATATAAGTTATATCAAATAAAAAGTTACCTATTCGGTTACCTCAATAATTGAAAGATTCTTGAGGTACTGTAAATAAAGGGATAGGGTGAACAGGGTTTAATCCTGCCACCCCGACGAACCTAGTAATAGGTCAAACTAAAACACTGTTAATCGTATGATTATCAGTGTTTTTCATTTTATATGGTATTATTTGATATCA
>VAPK010370561.1_pt1 | contig 12359 bp, 8 predicted proteins | sample 3395031 | NCBI WGS metagenome assembly VAPK01 (sample SAMN08290443, study PRJNA428436) | hydrothermal vent metagenome | isolation source: Deep-sea hydrothermal vent chimney 1 | place: Pacific Ocean: Juan De Fuca Ridge | reverse complement strand
TTATCATATTGGGGTTCCAGATAATTATTGTCCCACAGCACGGTTCCGTCGGGGGAAATTTTCATGATTTTAACCACGGCTTCACGGTTGTCGCCATGCTGCTCCGTGCCGTAATTGGTGCCGGCAATGATGTTGCCGTCCTGTGCTAGGGCTACCATTACCTTATTATCGTCAACATTGGGATTGCCCGGATTAATGCGCCACTCTTCGTTGCCGAGGATGTCAGTTTTAATAATTAAAGGGTCGAGTGTGCCGCTCCAACCGATTGTAAATTTACCGGCTCCAATCACATAACCTCCATCGTTTGTTTGCACCACGCTGTGGCCCTGAAAATACTCCTCGCCCTCGCCGTAAAACCGCTCCCACAGCTTGTTGCCGAGGCTGTCGGTTTTTAATAGCCAGACACGGCTGGGTGTATTTCTTATATAAGTATTTCCCATAACAACTCCTGCATTTATCAATGTGTTGTCGTAACATCTTTTAATTTGAAATATAACAGATTGTGTATCATATGGCATCACGGTTTCAACAAATCTTTTAGTCCAAAGCGTATCAAAATTTGTATCAAGACACATAATTAAGGCACGATTGTTTATCTGATTGTCAGGTAAAAAAGTAAGAATATTCCCAACAGCATAGTTTCTGTTTTCATTAAATTTTATTAATGCTCCGGGGTTGCCTATCATGTAATTATCCCCCGAATCACCATATTGTTTTATTTGGTACAATTCGCCCAACGTATCTGTTAATGCAAAGGCTATTTGCCAGTAATGATGATATACGGTGTCCTGTGTTACAACACCAATACAGTATCCTTGATTAATGTTTAACACATTCAAAGCCGCATCATAGCCTCCGGTTAAATCTATCCGTTTCTCAAAATAATTGAAACCCTGCTGTGCATTAAGCTGAAACGGTAAACCGGCCGTTAAAACAAGTAAAAGAGCAAGGCTGTGCCTTGCTCTTTTGTAACCATTACAATTTAACAAACTTCTCATTTTGCAAAGTTTTTCCGTTAACAGTTAAGCGTATCAGGTAGATCCCGGATTTCCGGTTGCGCAAGTCAACGATTTTTACGCCTTGCAAGCCGGGCAAACGGAAAGTTTCAATATGGACACCCTTTAAATCTATTATTTCGATAACTGCATCCGTCGTTCCATAATCCAGTTCATATTCCAATGTGATGTAATCTTTGGCCGGATTGGGATAAAGCCTGAAGTAAACATCCTGCGGCCATTCACTGTAAAAAACGGGATTGTAAACGGCTGCCGTTTTCATGGTTGATGTATCAATTTCAATATAGGGTTCGTGGTATTCCAGTTCGTCGGTGTATATCAACAGGTTGCGGGCATAAGCCTGCAATTGCTCGCGGGTGTTGTTCATAATGTCGTACAATACCGTTTTTTGCGTGCTGTCGATTTCAGCAAAAGTTTTCTGCTCCGATTGCAAAGCAAGCAATATATTGAAATAATCTTCAAAATAATCGTGATAATCGCTTTCAGCACCGTTGAGGTCGAACTCCGAAGGGATATCGTTTAAAACGGCTATCACACCCGAACTGTCGCTGCGGTTGTATCTGCAAAAGGCCTGCTTGTACATAGCCGAAGGGGTATTGATGTTGGCCAGGGTGCTTTCGATGCTGTCGTTTTTGGCTGTTATGGTCGTGTCGTTTTCAAACATGCGCACCAGGCGGTAAACCTCCTGCGCTTTTTTGCCTGCATAAAAGTCTCGTTTACTTTCGATCAGTTGTTTGTGCCCGATCAACGTGTCGTTGGCATAGATGGCAGCCATCTGGTTGTCGGTAGGCGGGTTGTTGCGCTCGTTCAATTTGTTCAGCACCTTGTCTGATTTGGCCGACTGCGGATTAGCGGTCAGCACTTCAGTGATGATTGAATTGGGCAAAACATCTTCTTTTTCCACAGCGCTCACCATCACTGTATCGCTCAGGTAAGGTGAAGCGTTAAGCAGTTGTTGCCTGACTTCCATGGTTTCGTCGGGATAGCTGGTTTGAACATCAAGCGTCATGGACGTGGTGTTGCCCGCATCAGTTAAATTATCCAGCGAATCGGCATACACCGTCCGGCTGCTTTCGGCAGCGGCAATATCCGATTTGGTTTCGGTATAGGTTTTTGTATCGAGATGGGTAGGGCAGGCAGTGTTTTTATCATAACTTAAATAAAAGTGATTATTCTGCGGCTGTACTTCCGGCTCGTTGTGAAATGCCGGATATACCCAAACGGAAGGATTGGGCCAATCCTGCACATGGTGCCAATACACTATATCGTTACAAGCGTTGTAATAGTCGCTGTACTGGTTGCTGGCACTACCAATGTGGCTGAAGGTGTTGCCGGCAGGGGCAGTTACTAAATTAGCATTAGATCCTTGCCAATTTTTCACCCCATACAAATCTCCTGTATTATAAGCCGTTACCGCAACATCCTGATAATTATCAAGGTAATCGTTGCATTTGATGGTAAGGCCAGAGTTTCCGTCTTTGCTGCGGTTTTGTCCCTGTGCCTGTGTGGCATAAGTAATCTTGTGGAAGTAGTTGTTGTAAATCATGTTGTCATCGGGTCCGGAGTTGTTAATCACGAGGCCGTAGCATTTGGCATAATGATTAGATAATTGGTTATAATCGGAGCTAAAATTGTTTTCTTGCACCTGATATCCTGTACAAGCATCGAGATACAAGCCGCTGTAGCCGTCAGGCTTTGTGCCATCCTGTTTGGTAATGTTAAAGGTATTATTGGTAACGGTAACAAAGGTTTCGGCACCGAGGTAGCAGGCGGTGATATTGTGCGAAAAGAAAATTGTCAGACAAAGAATGTTTTCTCTAAATAGCTGTGTTTCAGACACATAATTTGTTGGGGGGGAGTAATTATTTTTCATAATAATGATTTTAAGATTGTTTAGAGACATATTTTCCAAAAGTAAAGAAAAAAAAATATAACACAAGGAATGAGGGGGAAAATTTAACATTAAAGTTGTTAGCACACTCCGAATAGTTGATTAATACCAGTTATAATTTGATTTTGTATTTTTGAAAAATATTTTCTTGTTGTGATTATTTTTAGACATTGCCTAGAAATATTGCAAAAAATGAGTGGGTAAATTAAAAAGAGCATATTATGAAGTTTACATTGTTGGATGGCGACAGCTGTAGTATTGACAGAAAAGGCAGCAGTTGCTGTAAACCGGTGGAGGAAAAGAAAAGCCTTAAAGAGCATTGGAATAAAGCCTACATAAACAATCCGGAAGACAGACTTGGCTGGTACGAAGAGGTGCCGGAAGAGACCATCTGCCTTATTGAGAAATGTAACCTGTCGCCCCAAAGCACTATTTTAAATGTTGGGGTTGGCACAAGTACACTCATTGATTTCTTATTACTGATGGGTTACCAAAACATAATAGCTACAGATATTAGCGACAAAAGTATCAATAAGCTAAAACAAAAGCTTGGTAAAAATAGTTACAAAGTAGCATATATTGTTGACGACTTAACAAAACCTACTTTATTAACTGAAATTGAACCGGTTGCCCTTTGGGTTGACCGTGCTGTACTCCATTTTTTTACGGATAAGGAAGAGAAAAAAACATACTTCGACTTGGTTAGAAGCAAAATAATGCCAGGAGGTTTTGCCATTTTTGCTGAGTTTAGTCTAAGTGGGGCAACAAAATGTTCGGGATTACCAATACATCGCTACAGCACAGAAATGTTAGCCGATAATCTTGGTGATAAGTTTGAGCTTGTAGGTGGTTTCAATCACGTTTACACAATGCCATCAGGCGCCGAAAGACCTTATATTTATACACTATTTAAGAAAAAATAAATAACAAGAATCTGATACCTGGTTTTACTATTTATTTACAGCCTCATATCGAGAGCCGTTAGCAGGGTCAACTTCTTTCATTGTATTTATCATCTGCGTTTTTTCAGCTGGGGATGCTTCTGTAAAAACATTAATAATTTCGGGTCTTTTCGCCTCAACAAGTACTTGTAGGGTGTAGAGCCCTGATCTTTTATTATATACGTTTTTCAAGTATTTAAGCGAATTGGCGATAATAGCTCTGCCGCCAACTTTGTCTTCGGCCATTATATCTAATCCTTTACGGTGGTAATCATACAGAAAACTTCGCAAATCAGTATATGACGAGTTAAGCATATTATCAATAAACTGGTATCTGTTCTTAGGTCCGTCAAAGGCTCTCCATCCTTTTTGATTTGAATTTTGAGCAGCAGTAGCAACAGCCAATGCTTTCTCATAAAATTGCGTACCTCCATCAAGTGAGAATGTGTCAAAATCAAGTCCTAACATGGTATATGCATAGTATGCTAATATAGACGTAAGGTTAGACGTGTATGTACCATCGCTATATTCCATAGTTTGAAGCGGTACATAATCAAAGTTAACATCGTTATCAACCAAATTAATGACTACCGAATTATAATCGGTACCATAAATTGGGCGTTGAAGAACTAAATTTATTGAACCGCTAAAGTTATCGCTGCCTCTAACGCTGCTTATGGTTATTATCATCGTAAATTCAATACGTTCTTCAACCTGAAAATTATAATCTGACCACACCCTGTTATTCATAAACTCAAAAATTGAGGTCTTCATATCTGTAAATACACTTGGGTCAATTCCCTGAATACCTTGTGTTTGTATCTGAATATTACCCAAAAACTCTTGTGAAAATGAGGATGTAACACTTACAATAAAAATCAAGACTATTATGACTACTTTTTTTATCATTATCTATATTTTAGTGTATTTTGCTATAACCCTCAACAAATCAGCAGCAACATCATGTTTTGATTTAAGCTCAAAACTAAGCTCCTCACCATTAGCAGTTAGTATGCTGACCTTATTAGTATTAAATCCAAATCCTGCACCGGCATCATTTAGTGAATTAAGTACAATAATGTCAAGGTTTTTATTTTTCAACTTTTTTCGTGCATTTAACAGTTCGTTATTTGTCTCGAGGGCAAAACCAACAAGTATCTGCCCCTTACTCTTGTCCTCACCCAATTTTGCAAGAATATCAATGGTTGGTTTAACATTAATAGAACTGATGTCAAAAATTTTTTTAATTTTAGATTTAGATATTACCTCCGGTGTAAAATCAGCAACGGCTGCAGCCATAACAATTATATCCGATGCCTTGTGATGGTTAATACATTCATTGTACATTTCCTGAGCCGAAACAACACTGATAACATTAACGCTATTTTGTATAGAATTGTTATTTGATGATGGACCTAAAATTAAATTTACTTTAGCACCGCATGCAGCAAAAGCATTAGCAATTTCAATTCCCATTTTACCTGAGCTATGATTACCAATAAAGCGAACGGGATCAATTGCTTCATAAGTAGGGCCGGCAGTAATCATCACACTTTTACCTACAAATGAGTCTGCATCAGTTAAAAAATTAGCTATTAACTCAACAATTATTTCAGGTTCTTCCAACCTGCCACAACCCTTAAGACCGCTGGCAAGTTCGCCCGCCACAGGCTTAATAAGCTTGTAACCAAATGATTGTAACTTATCTATATTCTCTTGCGTTGTTGGATGCTGGTACATATCCAAGTCCATGGCAGGAGCAAAAAACACTTCACAGCGTGCAGAAAGTATTGTTGTAAGTAACAGGTTATCGGCGATACCACTTGCCATTTTAGCCATTGTATTGGCGGATACGGGTGCAATAAGTATAAGGTCTGCCCACAAGCCAAGTTCAACATGACTGGACCACATCCCATTTTTTATATCAAAAAAATCAATTAAAACAGGTCGTTTAGAAAGTACAGATAGTGTTAAAGGAGTAACAAAATCTTTTGCTGCAGGGGTCATTAATATTTGAACCTCTGCTCCTGCCTTTTTCAAGAGTCTGATAATAATAGGTACTTTGTAAGCAGCAATGCTTCCGGTAATCCCTATTATTATTTTTCTACCCGTTAACATACAGCCAAATTAAAAACCAAATTTTTCTTTATGTGGATTTCTTATATAAATTTCACCGTTAAGAAACTCATTAACAGCAAGTAGAGTTGGCTTTGGCAAGCCTTCGTAAAAACGAGCTATTTCTATCTGTTCCCTGTTTTCAAATACTTCCTCCAATGTGTCGTTTACCGGGGCAAACTCTTCAATTTTTTGATCCAAATCTCTTTTAATTATGTGCCCAATTTGGTTAGCTCTCTTCGCTAAGACAACTACAGTTTCATATATATTACCTGTTTCCTCATAAAATTTTTCCTTTTTACGAGTTATGGCCGTTGTTGCAGTTTTTACTTTTTTATAGTCCATCTTATAAGTTTATTTGTTATTAAGATTATCGTGCGCTTTTGTATTAATATCTTTAACCTCATCTAAATATTCGCTCTCAGGGAATAAATATAATAGATTATTATATGCTTCAATAGTTTTTTCATACCTCTCGGTTTTCTTCGACCTGATGCTGTTATCAGCATAAGTATAATATGCTTTTGTGATGTGGTAAAGTACATCTTCTTTGAAATCAGTATCAGGATAATCGTCAAGGAGATTTTCAAACGAGGTTATAGCAGCCTGATAATCAGACATTTTAAAATAAAGCATTGCTATTTTATAACTTTTAACTTCAAGTTTTGCTCTTAAATCATCCATTAAATTCTCAGCTTCATCAACCTGTTTGCTGTCAGAATACATATCAATAAATTCTTGCAACTGCCTTAGTGCTACATATGTGTTAGTCTGATCAAGGCTGTATCGAGGCGACTCAAGGTAATTACAATATGCACTTAAAAACGAAGATTCCTGAGCATGCTCGCCACCAGAATACATTTGAACATATTGATCATAATAGTAACTTGCTATTTGATAGTCTTTTAACTGGAAATAGCAATTGGCAGTATTGTATGTTAATATCTCTCCTTTTTTGGTACCGCGGTGTACAGCTCTCAGAATATCAAAAAACTGCAATGCCTTACTAAAATCACCTTTTTCATACAAATCCATACCGGTTTCGTACTTCAACTCATTATTACCGCTTTTAATAATTTTTGTATAGTTCTTGCAGGCACTACTAAATATCAGTAAACCAGCTACTAAAGTAAAAAAAAGTGTTTTTCTAAACATGGTGCAAAATTAGAATAATTTATTGAAGAACAAAACGAAATTTTCAATTCAATATTACAATGTTATTAGATTAATAATAACTCTTTAACAAAATTTAATATAAACAAACAGCCTAAAGCAGGAAAAAAGCTGCGGCGGCAAAAAAAAGGAAATTGTTGGAGCAGTTGAACTTATCAAAGAAGGAAAGTTAAGAGGGCTTATTTCAACAAGATAGATGACGATTCATCAAAGTCAACGAATAGCATATTTGACAACAATATATCCGAAAAGGCATATGTTCTGACAGATAAATAGACTGGATGTTTATATTGCTATCTCCAAACCGCTATGCAACAGGATTTAAAAATAACGATTTGAAGGAAAAACTATGCATAGATTGGAAAACTGCAAAAATTGCCTATTCACCTAGTGAAATACGAAGCAATTATTGGTTTACAAAAATTAAGATAACGAGGTGCTGTAAAAAAGATTAAAACGTCTCATTACTACAGACTTACAGATAAAGGCTATGTATGGCTGTTTTATTCATTTTATAACTATTCATATTTCATAAACCTATTAATATCTGATAGTTACAAGAATGGAGCTTAAGAAGTTTATTGACAACCATTCAAATATTGAAGGTGAATATACACAGATAAACAAGACTGTATCTATTGTTATGGCTGAATTAGGAATGGCTGCGTAATTAAATGAAAACGTGAATTTATTTATGTTTTTAAAAAGTAAAAACATAAAGGTGCAACTTCTCAGCAAATCGGTGGATGTGAAAGACCACCGAACGCAGGGAGGTTTAGTTCAACAATGCATATACGCTATGCAGGTTGCATCACGGATTTGAAAGAAAAGAAAAAATCGCTAAATACGGAATGAGAATGAGTTGGCAGAGTTGTAAAAACCCGTACAGTTACATATGTGAGACGTTATTAACTTACTGATAACCTTATGTTGCGGAGTGTTAATTAGACCCACATTAAATTTTATTTTGTGAAGTACATTTGGTTATCTGCAAAAATTACCCAAACATCGCATTTACAAATCCTCCATCGTGAGCTATTGTTTGCCCTGTAACATAGCGCGATAACGGCGACAGCAACCACAGTGCGATACTTGCCAATTCTTCGGGTTTACCCATTTCGCCTACAGGCACTTCACTTTCAAATATTTTTTTTGCTTCATCTATGCTAATGCCTTCTATCTCCGACTTATTAACAAACAACCGCTCCATTGCTCCTGTACTATGATATCCGGGAGCGAGCACATTTACTGTAACACCTTTATTAGCAACTTCTTGCGACAGCGTTTTGGTAAACCCTACTATTGCAGGACGAAGTGCATTGCTAAGCACAAGGTTAGCGATAGGCTGCTTTACTGAAACGCTCTCAATAAACAGCATTCTTCCGTACTTTTGTTTTAAAAATATTGGCAGCATCAGGTTTGCAAGTACAATTTTCCATCTTACTACCGACCTCCATGCTTTATCCCACATCTGCATATCAACTCCTCCTACGCCACCGGCAGGGGGGCCTCCGGCATTAAAAACAATACCATCAATTTGTTTGTTATTACACCAATTTGTGATTTCTAATTGGATTTCAGGCTTTGAAATATCACCACACAAATACTCAATATTATTTTTATATTTATTTTTCAATGTTTTCAATTTATGCTCGGTACGGCTAACAGCTAACACAATGGCACCTTCAATAGCCAGCCCCTCTGCAATAGCTCTTCCAAAACCACTTCCGGCACCTCCTACAATAAAATATTTATCTTTTATCTTTAAGTCCATAGAAACAGTTTTATAATTAAAATCATCCCCCAAAAATAGCAATTATTATCCGCACAGTAAAAATATATTTTATTTCTATACCTACATGCTGATTTACCGTAATTTTAGTACATATATTGTAACAATAAGTAGATTTTGCCGTAAGACAGATATAATTTTTTATACATTCACTTGCTGAATTTATTAACACACGCAATGAATAAAAACTTTTTGATTGTGTGTTTATAGATATTATTGATTGTAAGTACTTAAATACCAATTATCTGTTAAATTATGAAAGACAAGACGAAAGAACAGCTGATTGCTGAAATTAATATGTTGCGGGATAAAATATCAAAGCATGAGCAAGAAAGGAAAAAGATGCTATCATCTCTTTTTAGTTCGATGAAAGATATTATACTTGAAATAGACTATGACGGTAAATATTTAGATATTGTACCTACATCGGTTGAACACATGTACATGGCTCCTGAAGATGTAATAGGGAAAACGCTTGGTGATATATTTCCCAAAGAGCAAGCATACGTTTTTTTAGATTTTGTACGAAGATGTATTGATGAGAATAAAGCAATCACTATTGAATACCCACTTACCATCAACAATAAAGAGATATGGTTTGAAGGTAGAGCAACACCAAAAACAAAGTATAGCATACTTTATATAGCGAAAGATGTTACAGAGCAAAGGCAAGCGAAGGCAAAATTGGAAAAGAGCTATAATATTATTAAGCAGGAGCGCAGTATTTTTGAAGAGGGACACGTTGTTATTTTTAAATGGTTAAAGACCAAAGGATGGCCTGTTGTATATGTGTCACCAAACGTTGTGGATGTGTTTGGCTATAGTGAGGAGGAATTTGCTTCAGGAAAAGCATCATACCCAAACATTATCTTTTCTGATGATTTTTCACGTGTAGTTAATGAGATTAAGACTAACAGTAAAAAAAATATCGACAGATATACTCATGATCCCTACAGGATTACACGAAAAGACGGAAAAGTTATTTGGGTGGATGATTTCACAACTATTATTCGTGATAAAAATGGCAGCATTACGCATTATATTGGCTATGTAGTTGATATAACCCCAAGAATACATGCTGAAGAAAGATTCAGAACATCTAATAAACGCCTTGAGATAGCGAACAAACAACTTTTGGCAAGTAAGCAAGCTATTAAGTTAAGTGAAGAAAAATACAGGAAAATATTTGAGAATGCACCAATAGGTATAGCCACTATCGACAGAAACGGCAACCCAATATCATTAAATGCGCACATACTTAACATACTTGGTTCACCATCATTAGAGGCATCAAGAAAAATTAACATACTCACATTCCGGAATTTAATAGAGAGTGGATTTTCAAGTGATTTTGCAGAATGTGTCAGAACAGGAAAAAGGATAAAAAATAGTGTTAATTATACAAGCAAATGGGATAATAGTAGGCAAGTCAAGTATATACTCTCACCAATGTTTGATAACAATAAAAAAATAACTCATGTGCAGGTGATTTTTGAGGACATTACCGAGCAAAACAAAATGAGCAAGGCTTTAGCTGAAAGTGAAAAAACATTTAGGTCGATTTTCGATAATGCCGTTGATGCAATTTACGTTCAGGATCCTGATGGCACATTTATTGATGTAAATCAGGGTGTTGTAAACATGTATGGTTATGAAAAAGATGAGTTAATAGGAAAATCACCTAAAATGGTAGGTGCTAAAGGCATGAATAACTATGAAGCAATTTCAGGATACGTTCACAAAGCGTTTAAGGGCGAACCACAACAATTTGAATTTTGGGGACGTAAAAAAAATGGTGATATTTTCCCTAAAATAGTAAGGCTTTCCAATGGATATTACTTTGGGAAGAAAACAGTATTAGCTTTTGCCGTTGATATATCTGATCGTAAAAAAGCTGAAGAGATACTACAAAAACAAAACAAAGAATACGCTAAACTGAACGAAGAATACAAATCGGCGAACAAATTTTTAAAAAAAGCACGTGACAAAGCACAGGAAAGTGAGAGACTAAAGACTGCATTCCTGCAAAATGTAAGTCATGAGATTCGAACGCCAATGAATGGTATTCTTGGCTTTACCGGACTTTTAAAAACAGAACATATAACACAAGAAGAGCAGCAGTCATACATAGACATGATAATTACCAGCAGTAACAGGATGTTGAGTACGATACACAACCTTATGGACATCTCGAAACTGCAGACCGGGCAAATAGAGCTAATTTATACACCTGCTAATTTAAATAGTGAATTACTTAAACTGCTAAGTATTTTTAATTTAGATGTCAAAGAGAAAATGTTGACCATAAAATACACCCCAGGTTTACCCGATAGCAGAGCCAATATTTATACTGATCATGATAAGGTAAAGGCAATACTTTCAAACCTAATTAGAAATGCAATAAAATATACACATAAGGGTAGTATTGAGTTTGGGTATAGATTAATAAGTAAAGATAAGTTGCCCAAACTTGAGTTTTATATTAAAGACACAGGAATTGGCATACCTAACAACAGGCAGAAAGCTATTTTTGATCGATTTGTTCAGGCTGATATTGAGGACATTAAAGTTTATGAAGGTGCTGGATTAGGACTTTCAATATCGAAAGAATACGTTCAAATGCTCGGTGGCGAAATATGGGTAACATCAAACGTTGGATTTGGAGCGGAGTTTTTTTTTACTATACCTTATAATTATTTACCTATTGAGGATACAAACAAAACTGAAGCCCCTGTTTCGTTGTCAGGAAAGCATCTAAAAAAGATAAAAATACTAATAGCCGAAGATGATACTGTTTCCGATTCACTTTTAACAATAACATTAGGTAATATAGCTTACAAAATACTACATGCCAAAACAGGTGTAGAAACTGTAAAAACAGTTCAAGAAAATGTTGATATTGACTTGATACTAATGGATATGAAAATGCCAATCCTAAACGGGTATGATGCCACCAAGCAAATAAGGGAATTTAATAAAGATGTTACCATTATTGCACAAACAGCATATGCACTTGCAGGCGATAGGCAAAAATCAATTGACGTTGGTTGCAACTACTACATCCAAAAACCTATTAACAAAGATGAACTTCTTGGTATTATTGAAGCATTAGTTTGAGGAAGCAATTACTGCAAATTTAAAAAAGAGTACCCAAGAAAAGACTCGAACTTTCACGACCATAAGGTCACTACACCCTGAATGTAGCGCGTCTACCAATTCCGCCACTTGGGCAGTACTATGCTGTGTACCCAGAACAAGAATCGAACTTGCACCTCCTTGCGGAGACATGGCCCTCAACCATGCGCGTCTACCTATTCCGCCACCTGGGCTCTAAAGAGGCGCAAAAATAATTAATTTTAAGATTAACCTAAACAATTTCCATTATTTTTTTGAGGCAAGCAAATAAATTAAGTAATATTGTTTTTGCTAAG
>VAPK010064819.1_pt1 | contig 12362 bp, 11 predicted proteins | sample 3395031 | NCBI WGS metagenome assembly VAPK01 (sample SAMN08290443, study PRJNA428436) | hydrothermal vent metagenome | isolation source: Deep-sea hydrothermal vent chimney 1 | place: Pacific Ocean: Juan De Fuca Ridge | reverse complement strand
TCAATATCTCTTAATGTATCTGCAAATAGCTGTTTATCTTTGTTAATGTTATGATAGATTACAAACAACACAAGAAGAAGCAATAGAGTAAAGAGTGTAGCTATTGCATACTGCATCATCACTTCTTTGCTTTTAGAAACTTTATATTCTGTAGATTTTTGTATAGTTGATAAAATTATATCTTGTGCCGATGTAATATATTTCATCTTTTTATCTACTTGGGCAAACCACACATCAGTTGAAAGCAAATATTTTCCCGTATATGCTCCATACAAGAGAGAAACACGCTCAGTTGCTCCTATCTTTGTAAACTCATCTGCCTCAAGAAGTGCATTCAACTTAGAAACCATAGCTCTATTTTGCAGGGTATTAAACTCTGGTAAGGTATCATTCACCAAAAGAGAGTCCCACAACATAAGATCTTCATCACTCATCTTTTTTGCTCCACTTAAAACAAAAGTAATAATTGTATTTTCCAATTGAGTATTCTCTTTTAATGCACTAAAACTTGTGTAAGTTGAGAGATAACCATTCATCTGAGTAGAATAATTATTTGCTGCGACTATTCTCATGGCACCCATTAATGACTCAAAAATTTTATCATGATATGTTTCAAAAAAGATACTTTTATACTCTGAACTCAAAGTATCTACTTTAGTTCGTACATACTTTAGATTCTCCACAATATACTGTAATCTTTTTTCATACGCAATAAATATTTTATTGGTATTTATAAATTCACTTACTTCTACTATGGCATTATCAACAACAATTCTAGATTTTTTTACCTGATCAAAACCTAATTTCCCTTCTGTACCCATATAAATAGCACTATAAAATCTCTCTTTTGCTATATTATCAAGAACATTATCTAAATTTTTAACAAAATGTGTACTTTTTGTACTCTCTTGGGTAGATGAGTATTCAACATAAGAGATATATGTATAATAAGACAAAACTCCCAATGTAGCTATAACAGTGGAAATAAGAAGGATAAAGATGTTTTTATTATTTATAATTTTCATTTTTACTCCTCTTTATTGATTTTTGCTATGATAAAGTGCTAATTTGACAACAATGTCTTCCAGATAATTTATGGAAGTAAACATAAGTTTTGGAATAAATAGACTCTCTGCTTTGTCAAAAAATACTTTATTTGCTTTCCATGACTCATTCATCTTTACTTGTATTTTTTGCATCTCCACTGGATACTCATAGAGATTAATCTTTTCTATATTTTCTTCAAGCCTAACCATAGACTCTTGCATCTGCTCTCTGTTTGTAGCATCATCAAATCCCAGATGAAGAGCTATATAATATTTAGTGATCCTCTCTAAAAGATACTCTATCTTTTTAGTAATCATCAACATTTTTTCTTCCTCAGAAAAGTCATATGCATGCATACTGGCAATAGAATCTGCCCCTTCAAGAAGCGTTTCACTATAGTCAAGCATCAAGGCTGCTTTTTCTTCATCTACCTCCCCATTCAATATCTCACTTATCTCATCTTTACTATAAGCAAGATAATCAAGAATATCTTTGGTGTCAGCATCTTTTGTTGTTGTTGCAATAATCCTAAAATTATTACTAAGTTTACTTATTACTTTATTGAGTCCATTTTTTACTTCACTATTTTGTGGATTTTTATAAAGGAAGAGATAATCTTTAGACATCTTTTGACTAAGGTATCTAATATTCTCTGAAGTCTCTATAACCTTTACGTCTCCTCTTGTTGCGGCTTCACTAAAAAGTGTTAAACCCAGTAAAAGAAAAAATATATAAAATATTTTTTTTAAGCTCATTATTTATAAACTTCCACATAAAGTTTTGTAACCTCATTCATTTTTGTTGTAATGTTATCTGTGGTATTAAACACAATTAGAGGTAATCCACCTTTTTCAATGTTAAGATAAAATTTATATACAATTTTCCAAAGCCTGTCTATCTCGTTTAATTTTCTATTTATCTCAGGAGTATTTTTTTCATTTTCCATTAGCATTTGATGAGATTCAGAAAAAAGCTTTACTGCTGCGTTCATCTGATCAACACTATTTTTATCTTTAATGCCAGACTGATATGCAATATAGTATTTAGCAATACGCTGAGAAAGCATACGTTGTCTTCCAGAATTATCAACTATCTTTGACGCTGTAATATTCAAGGTGTCTCTCAATGAAGCAACAACATACTGACTACCTTCCAGCATTGATTCACTCAAATCAAGGATAAGTTGTGCATTATCTAAACTAAATTCTTCTTTTGACATAGCTTCAAAGTCTTCTGCACTCATCTTAACAAACTCAAGTAGATTTTTAATATCTTCATTGTTAATAGAATTATTTAGCTTATCATGTGCTATATTGAACTCTTCAAGTGACTTCTTTTGTTGCTTACCTGCTTTACTTGTTGCAACCTTATTTCCAATATACATATAATCCTTGGCAATACGCTGAGAGAGCATTCTTTGTCTCCCAGCAATATCTATAAGCTTTACTATATCTGATTTAGTAGCACGATTTATTTCTGGTGTTGCTTGGGAAACATTTTGTTTTGCTACTGCAACATTTGAAAGAGACAATACTGCCATTGCAACTATTCCTATATTTTTAATCATATTATTTTTCATTTTATTTCCTTATTTTTTGTTAGCTTGTTCTTTAAACACTTTTTTCACTTCACGAATAATGACAAAATTATCATCCGCTTTTTTTGAAAGTAAAGAAGGGATGAATTTTGATTTTGACTTATACATAAATTCAAAAAACTTAAATCCTTTCTTCGATTTCTCAAGTAGTTTTCGACTTTTTTCATTATTAAGTTCATTTGCACCAAGTGTTTTTAGGTTTTTATGAAAGTTATCTATGGTTTTTTTGATACTTTCTTTATAGTTTGGTATATCTATACCCCAAACACGCATAAGGTAATCTATAGTTACTTCAAGTGGCTTTCGACAAAGCTTACCTGTAAGTGATATGAGTTCCAAGTCTGGAGTTGCAAGTGGTTGTGTTCCTGCAAGCAGTTTGTTTATCATAGTAAGGAAGTTTTTTTTGATTTTAAGAGCATTCTCTTTTGTGGGTGGCACTTCAAGCATCTTTTTACTCTCTTGCCATAGTGCCATAGCTTCATCAAAGGCATCTTTTGCCTCCTGATGTGATTTGAGCCGTTTATGGAAGTAGGCTCGAACTTGATGCATACGCTTATCATAGATAGGGATAGCCTTTGCAAGATTTTCTTTAGGATTGTTAAAGTTACTCTCAAGCCCTATCATCACATAAGCTTTAAGCATTTGCTGGCTTTGTGTCATCTGTAAGCAGTTTGTACTAAATGTTTCGAGTAGTGGTGCACCCTTGGGAAATGTATCAATCTCAAAACCAGAAGCCATCTCTATCAATACAAATAAACTTAGAATAATATTTCGTATATATTTCATTACTGCTTCTCCGTATTATTAATTTAAGTAATGGTAAAACGTATGAAAAAGTTAAAGAAAGTGTAGAAGTAAATCTATTTACATTGGTAGTCTGGCAAACTCAAATTAATTTTGAGTCCCACAACTTTCTGTCCTTACCTCACGATAAGTTTAGCTTTTTCAATATCTAATATAATGTATATTACCTATACATTACCTATATATTACTTAAGAGTATATTATACTGATGTTGGCTTAATTAAATATTATAAACCTCTATTATAACAACTTAATAATCTATAGATTTAGTAGTTCTTAAAACTCATATTTTCTGCTAAAATAACCATTAACAAAAAGAGATACGAGATAGAATATGACTCTGCAGGAGATGGTGGTTCATAATTATGGTACAATTAAATTATTAATTTAGGAGTCTTAATGTTCCCCACATCTTATAAAAAATCTTTAGGGTTTATCTTTTTACTTTTTTCAGCAGGATTTGCAGTATGGTATCCACTTGCAAATCTATTTTAAGGGGTATTCATGGCTAAAGCAAAACGATATACACCTAAAGATAGACCTACTTTCAACTACACTAAAGGGACACTTCTTTACATCTTTTTAATACCTCTGTTTTTAAGCATTATACTTGCACTGTTCAATACAAACATAAAAGCATTTATACTTAATAGCATTAGCTTTTTTCTTTTTTTAGCTGTAGCAAGCATAGCAAAAAGAGGATTTTTGCAAGAAGGTCTGTATCATAAAGATACTTTTACAAGAGCTCCTAAAGTACCCTACAAGATGATTGCAAGCTATCTACTTGGTGGGTCAACCTTTTTTACATCTTTTGTCACAGGAGGTCAACCTTTTGTAAAATCTGCTTTTTTAGCACTCATTGCTACAGTTGGATATTATCTTTTCTATGGATTTGACCCTAAAAAAGACAAACTTGAAAACTTAGGTGATGTCTCTGCTGAATTTGTACTAGAAACCATCAACGAAGCAAAAACAAAACTTGCACACATAGAAAATAATATGCACAACATAAAAGACTCTTTGCTTTATGAGAAGCTCAATATTGCTGTTTCAAAATCTGAAAATATTTTGCAAGTCATACAAGAAGACCCAAAAGATGTGCGTGTAGCCAGAAAGTTCCTTATCGTTTACATCGATGGGATCGCTAATGTCACAGACTCATATACAGCCTTGGAGGAAAAAGAGATCAATCCAAAAACAAAAGAGAAACTTCATGCACTCCTTGATGATGTAGAACAGAAGTTTGACAAAGAGTTAAAACGATTAAAAAATAACAATGAATTTGACCTTGATGTGCATATAGATGTACTCAAAGAGCAAATCAAACACTAAAGGAGAATAGATGGAAACTAAAACAAAAGAGATCATAGAGACAGCTATAGAGAAGAAAAGTGAGCTTGTACCAGAGATTATGGCTGAAGAGGTAACTGCACTTCAAGATGCACTGGCAGAACTTGACATAAATGACAGAAAATCCATCATTTACTTTGGTTCTTCTGCACAAGAGAAACTTGATGACATCTCTAACCGTATGATAGATGGCGTACAGAACAAAGACATTGGAGCTGCAGGTGCAGCACTTAATGAAATGGTAGCTTCCATTCGTGGTTTTAATTTGGATGAGTTTAACCCTAATGTTAAACTTGTTTGGTGGCAAAAACTTTTTGGAGTAACCAAACCTTTAGTAAAATTCATCCAAGAATATGAAGGAGTAAGAGACCAAGTAGATATGATCTCTAACTCTCTTGAAAAGCATAAAAGTGCTCTTATGACTGACATAGTTTCACTTGACAAACTTTATGATGCAAACCTTGACTACTTTAGAAACCTAGAGTTGTACATTAAGGCAGGTGAGACAAAACTTGAAGAACTAAAAGAGACTATCATCCCCAAATATGAGGAAAAAGCCAGAGAAAAAGAGATGTTAGCCATCCAAGACCTCAAAGAAATACGTGGTTTCAATGATGAACTAGAGAGAAGAGTACATGATCTTAGACTATCTCGTCAAGTCACTATGCAGTCACTACCAAGTATTAGGCTCATACAAGAAAATGACAAGTCTCTCATAGCTAAAATCACTTCTACTTTGGTAAATACTGTACCACTCTGGAGAAACCAACTAGCTCAAACTGTGACTATATTTAGAAGTCACGATACTGCCCTTGCAGTAAAAGATGCGGCTGACCTCACCAATGAACTTCTTGAAAAAAATGCGGAAGGACTTAGAGAAGCGAATGCACAAGTACGTACCCAAATGGAGCGTGGTATCTTTGACATAGAGAGCATCAAAAAGGCAAATGAAACGTTCATCGCTACACTTGATGACTCATTGCGTATAGCACAAGAAGGTAAAGTAGCTAGAGCAGAAGCTCTTGTAGAACTTCAAAAAACAGAAAAAGAACTTAAAGATGCACTTTTAGCAGTAAAAGCTAAAGCAGAAGAAGTACCTGAAGTAATTAAAGAAGTTATTGAAAACAAGGAGGCATAAGATGGGTTTATTTTCATGGTTATTTGGACAATTTATTGATGTAATAGAGTGGACTGATAATTCACAAGACACCATGGTGTATCGTTTCAACAGACAAGGCAATGAGATAAAATATGGTGCAAAACTTACTGTACGTGAATCACAGATAGCTGTCTTTGTAAACGAAGGTGAGATAGCAGATATATTGGAACCTGGTATCTATGAGCTGGAGACAAACAATATTCCTATCTTAACAAATCTACAACATTGGGATCATGGCTTTAGTTCTCCTTTTAAAGCAGAAGTGTATTTTCTTAATACCAAAAGATTCATTGACTTAAAATGGGGAACAAAAAACCCTATTATGGTTCGTGATCCTGAGTTTTCAATGGTTCGTCTTCGTGCTTTTGGTACTTATGAGATACGTATTGCAGATGCAAAAAAGTTTTTAAATGAGATAGTGGGTACAGATGGACACTTTACTACAGATGAGATAGAAGCACAACTTACTAACCTCATAGCCTCTAAATTTGCAACTGTTATGGGGGAAAATGGTACACCTGTACTTGACCTTGCTGCTAACTATGAGAAATTAGGGGCATACATTACTGAACATATTGCTCCATCTTTTGAAGAGTATGGGCTGGAGCTTACAAAAATGCTTGTAGAGAATATCTCTTTACCAGAAGAGGTAGAAAAAGCTATAGATACACGTTCCAGCCGTGAAATAACAGGGAATCTACAAGAGCATATACAATACCAAAGTGGTCAAGCTCTTGGTAACTCTGAAGGCTCTGCTTCAGATATGGTAGGTATGGGTGCCGGTATGGCTATGGGTCAACAGATGGCAAACAGCATGAACACAACAAGTATGCTTCCTCCTCTTCCAAGTCAAACTGCACAATATTTTATAGCCATAGATGGTAAATCTGAAGGGCCATATTCACTCAACAGTATCCAATCAGATATAAAAACAGGACGTATTAACGAACAGACTTTAATGTGGACACAAGGAATACAAGAGTGGACACAAGCAATCACACTTCTTGGTGATGAGTTTTCTCAAACACCTCCACCATTAAACTAATCAAACCAATGAAATTCACTGCTATCAATTTCACTTGCCCCTCTTGCGGGGCTCCACAAAAGTTTTCACCAGCAACAGGAAAACTCACTTGTGAATTTTGCAGTACCCAGACTTCCATAAAAATATCAGAAGATATCATACATGAATATAATTTTCCAGAAGCTGTAGCTACACTCAATAAACAAAAAAATCAGCCTATTACAAAAGATGTAAGCTGTAAAAAATGTGGTGGCTCTTTTACACTTACTCCCTACTCTTTTTCATCTAATTGTCCTTACTGCAATACTCCTGCTATTACAGATTTTATACGAGAAATCACACCTAAATCTCTTATACCATTTACGTTAACACATAAAGAGGCACAAGCACTTTTTAAAACATGGGTTGGCTCTCGTTGGTTTGCACCTAATACTTTTAAAAAATATTTAGATGGAGACAATACTTTAACAGGATACTATCTACCATACTGGACATATGATAGTGACACAGTATCCCCTTATCAAGGTCTTAGAGGGGATATTTACTATGTAACTGTTACAAAAACCATAGTGCAAAATGGTAGGCAGCATCAAGTAAGAGTACAAGAACCTCGTATAAACTGGACTCCTGTGAGTGGCGTAGTATATGTAAGTTTTGATGATGTGACCATTGGGGCAAGCAAGACTATATCTCGTACTATTTTAGACTCTTTAGAGCCTTGGGACACTATAAATCTTGTGCCATTTAATGAGAAATATATTTCAGGTTTTGAAGCAGAAGAATATACCATAGGTCTTGATAATGGCTTTGAATTTGCAAAAGCAAAAATGTCATTTAAAATAGAAAAAAACATACGCTATGACATAGGTGGAGACCAACAGCAAATTCATTCTATACATACACAACACAACAACGTAACATACAAAAATGTTCTCTTTCCTGTATGGACTGCATCATTTCAATGGAACAATAAAGAGTACCACTATGCCATCAATGCTCAAACAGGCAAAATAGTAGGAGACAGGCCATACTCTTATATTAAGATAGTATTTGCTGTTTTAGTTGTAATATCAATAGTAGGTGGATTTTTATATATGGAGAGAGAAGGGATAATTGAGGAACTATTTAACAGTTCCTCAACTATTATAAGTAGTTACTAATGTGTAGCAACCTGTGGTTGTGGGGTATCAACAGGTATAACTTCTGCTGCTGATTCTACTTTCTCTTGCACAGCTTCAACTTTTTCTTTAACTTCAGTTACTTTTTCTTCTACATTCTCTTTTATTTCAGTAACTTTCTCTTTGGCTTCTTGGACAACATCCGCTGTTTTTTCTTTTACAGCTTCTACTTTTTCTTCAACATTTTTCTTTATTTCAGTTGCTTTTTCTTTTACTTCTTCTAATTTAACAGAAGGAGCATCCTTTTTTTCCTCTTGTAACTCTTCAAGTTCTTCTTTAAGGTCATCAAGTTCATTGTCTTGCTCTTGTACTTTTTGAACATTCACACCATACTCATAGACAAGTTCACCACCCTCTTTTCCTTGCTTGAGTATCCCTACTACAAATAAAATAAGTACAAACAGATAAAGTGCTTTCATCAAACCTCTTTGTATCATAGAAGAGAGTAACTTAAACACTAGAACAACAACCGATGCTAACATAAGGTATATACCTAAAAGTTTATGCTCTTTTAGTTCACTCTGTGCAGCTTCACTAAGTAGAGGAAAGGCTTCCTTCCCATCTACGCTTCCTGTAAGATATGCAGCCCCAGCAGCCACAATCGTCAAAATAAGTAAAAAGAATGAAGTAACACCTATAGCTCTTTTTTTTACTATGAAATTAACAAGTTCCAACAAAAGGACAATAACTGGTAATGCAATAATAAAATGATCTACTGGTGGGTGCATCAGTACTGGTATATCAAACGGAAGTTCGATCTGCGGTAATTTAATAGCTGGTAGTTCCATATTTTTATCCTTAATGTAGTATCGAATTCAACAATTATAACATAAAATTATTTATAATCATTGAGTTGATTAAAATGGTTTTACAACTACCATGATCACTATGCCTATCATTAAAAGTGTTGGTACTTCATTGTAAAACCTAAACCATTTACCACTTTTATAGTGTGTATTCTCAATAAGTTTTTTACGAAGATGCTCTAAAGAGAAGTGATAGGCTATTAAAAAAGCTAAAAAAAGAAGCTTTGTATGCATCCATCCTCCACTTTGGAAAATAGCTGGATTTAAATACAACATAAAACTTCCTGAAATAATTGTTGCCCACATAGCAGGTGTACCAATAGCTTTATTGAGAATATATTCTTGTCTCTGTACAACTCTTACGAATCCTTCATTATCACCATTTTCACTATGATAGACAAACAGACGTGGCTGGTAAAACAGCATTGCCATCCAACTTACAAAACTCATCACATGAAATGCCAATATCCAACTATAATATGCCATCTTTATCTCTCCAATATTCTAAAATCTTTTTTACTGTAAACAACCAGCTGTAATTTCTTATAATAACCAAGATGTGCATAGTGTATCTTTAACTTAGAGCCATTTGGAGGGGTGAGTTTCTTCTTTTTGAAATAGATGGGAATTTTCTTATCATTTACATAGAAATTCCTATTTCTATAAACACCTACAACCCCTCTTACAACTTCATTTTGTCTCAGTTGCTTTAATGGGTGATAAAAGTCATCTAAATTCATCTGAGTTTTCTCTTTTAGTTTGATAACATCTGTTATCTCTTTAAGTCCTTTGTAGCTTGTAATACTTTGTACTAAAAGGTCATACTTGCCTCCCTCTTTTAGTCCTTTTGCACAGCCATATAGGTAAATACCCCTGCCATAAGGAGTCTGCTTTATGATGGCATGATTCTTTCGCTTTAGTACAACAACCACATCTTTCATTACTATCGCACTCTCTAAAGTTTCTATACTGTAAAGATACTCAATATTTTTACTCTCTGTTTTGGTGGTTTTTTTTATCTGCTTTTCAGCCACATACGACTTTGTGTCAAACAGAGCATAAATAGGCAAATGATCAGAGTAGCCTTTTGCCATATGTTTACCATTTTTATATCTCCACCCATTTATATACCCTTTTTTAGTAAAAAGATATGGGGCTTTAAATACCTTAAAGGAGTTATTAACATAGTCTATACCTTTATGGTCAAACATATACAAAGGAAGTAAAATATGATCTAAGGTACTTCTATTTCCATAAAATTTATGACTCCAGCGATGCTTAAAAGGTAGTTCTTGCCAAGTGTTGTAATGCGTACCTCTATCTACTTTTGGCATCTGATACTCTTGTACAAGTTTCTTATTTATCGTTGTTTGTAAAACATCACCAAGCCCACTTTTACCATCAGTATCATTGATCCTCTTATCTAGTGTTAAATGCACATTATAGTTACTGTTTAAGTCACCCAAGATGATATATTCTTTCTCTGCAGGTAAAGATAATATCCTCTTTTTCAGAGTTTTTGCATATTTAATACGTTTACTTTCTACTCCTTTTCTACCTTTTGATTTCCAGTGGTTCACAAAAAGTGTTAAAGGGGTTCCATCTGCATCTACTTCAACCTCTAGGATGTTTCGCACAAGTGGAGAGAGACTAACTTGTAACTCTTTTTGTTTTGTTATGGGAAACCTTGATAGAAGTGCAACTTGAATAGGTGCATTTTTCTTATATGTAATGGCAGAGTAACGATACTCACACCCTACTCTCTTCAAACGTTTTTTAAGTGCTTCAAATATACTACTATTCTCTATCTCCTGAAGCCCTAAAATATCTGCATCAAGATCACAAATAACCTCTGCTATATGATTGAGCTTTATATCAACCATACGTTTGTTCCAGTTGTGTTTACCAGGGATATACTCTTTATATTCTGTACCTTGAAAAGAAGCATCAAAAAGGTTTTCTACATTGTAGGTGGCTACTTTAAAAGATTTTGAAAAGAGTAGTAAAGGTATTAAAAGAAGTAAAAAGTATCGCACTATAGTCCTAATATTTTAATGGTATTTAACATTGTTCCCAAACACAGTTTGGGAATGGATACTTTAAGTTAAAACAAAAAACTGTCTATCCGAACATTTTCCCTAGCATACCCATAGCACCTTCAGCACCACCAACTTTAGCTAACATCTCTTCTACTATAGAGCTATCACCTGATGTTGCCTGATCTACTACTTGCGGTAAAGCATCTGCCAAAGCGCCTGCTGCACTCTCTGTGCTTAATCCTAATTGTGAAGCAAATTCAGAGATTTTATCTGAGCCTAGTAGATCAGTTACCTGCTCCATAGAGATAGCTGAATTTTCACCTGATCCTAACCAAGAACCTACGATCTCACCTAACCCATTTTGTGACAATCCACCAACAAGAGACCCTAGATCAAGTCCTCCTTCAGAGTTTCCAAGCAGACCACCCAAAGCTCCTGCAATATCACCTATATCAAGATCTGTTGTAGCATCATCACTGTTACCTTGTATCAATGACCCACCAACTTTCAATAAATCCATTAAATCCATTTATCATTCCTTTTTCTTCTTAATAAGGAGCAAAGCCCCTCATTAATTCATCTCACTAAAGCTTCGGCTAAAGCCTCAGAACCTCTATTTTATTTTATGGTACAAGTATAGCAAAAAAGGTTTATAGAAGCTTAATAGAATTTTCAAGTAGTTCTATTTTTTTACTCTCTATCAGTTCAGTGAGTGTTCGTTTAAAGTTTTTCTTACTCATGCCAAAAACTTTTTTTATCTCATCTGCATCACTTTTGTATGTAAAAGCCAACTCTCCATCTGCCTCTTTGAGTAGTTGAAGTATAGTCCCCTCAGCTTCTCCTAACTTCGCTTTTTTTCCTATAGGCTGCAAAGAGAGATCTAGTTTAAAATCTTTTCTCACAGATTTAATATAAGTTTTTTTACGATCACCTATTTTAATATCTTCAAAGATTTCATTAGAGAAAAGCATACCTTCGTACTGGTTATCTGCTACTACTTTATAGCCCAGTGGTGTTTTTGCCAAAACTATAGCATTCAACTCTTTGTTTTGGTGCAAACCTTTCATATCGCGGTTAAAGTATTTACCTATCTTTTGTGTAGCAAAAAGTCGTCCTGTTTGCTCATCTAAACATACACGCAAAAGATACTTCTTACCTATAGTAAAATGCTCTTTTTGCTGAGACAATGGCACAAACAGATCTTTAGGAAGCCCCCAGTTTACAAATGCTCCATATGATTTGTAATCCACAACAGTAAAATATCCATATTCTCCAAGTTTTGCATAAGGCATTTTAGTTGTAGCGACCGGTCTATCTTCAGAATCTGTATAAACAAATACATCTAAAAGTGACCCCAT
>VAPK010239225.1_pt1 | contig 12365 bp, 14 predicted proteins | sample 3395031 | NCBI WGS metagenome assembly VAPK01 (sample SAMN08290443, study PRJNA428436) | hydrothermal vent metagenome | isolation source: Deep-sea hydrothermal vent chimney 1 | place: Pacific Ocean: Juan De Fuca Ridge | reverse complement strand
GCTGTAGCATTTCCGTCCGGTGGGTATCTACCTAGGCACCCGTCTCAATTGTATGAGGCTGTCGGCGAAGGTTTATTTTTGCTTGGCGTTATGTTTTATTTAAGGGATAAAATAATACACAGAAAGGGTGCTCTGTTTTATATGTTTGTCTTGCTCTATGGTATTATAAGGTTCTTTATAGGTTTTACCAGGGAACCTGATCCTCAGCTTGGGTTTATAGCTTTTGGTCTTACCATGGGCCAGATATTGTGTTTATGTATGATTGTTGTGGGGGTGATTGGGAATATAATAGTCAGGAGAAGGTAATATGGTTGATGTTAACTTGAAAGTATCTATGGTTGAGAGGAAAAAGAAGGAAATACCGCCTCATATAGTTGAGATGGGTTTGAGTATGGTGTACATAGAACCCATGGATGTTGATTTTGATCGTCAGGGCAACTATGTACTGGAGTTGGTTGGTTTTGATGAAAGGGTCGTTGAAAACATTGAAGTAGATTCCGATGTTTCATGCGTGATAATTTCCTCGGATGAATTTTCTGGTGGTGATGTGGAAAATGTGTCCGTGTTCAAACAGTTTCACACCAAGCCTGTGCTGGTAAAAGATGTGTTTGTGGATGAGTATCAAGTGCTACTCAGCCGGGTATATCTGGCTGACGGCATAATCATGTCACCTGATTTGGTTGATCTAGGCATGTTTGAGAGACTTTTTCACTTAACCGTTTCTCTTGGCATGTTGCCTGTGTTGGATGTTGGCGAAAGATCAAACCTTGAGAGGGTAAAAGAGGTTGTTGGTGAAGTTTGTGTTTTTATGGAAAATGGTGGTAACTATGCCGAGATTGTGCGTTCCGGTGGAGGTTTGCCAGAGAGAAGACTCCGAGTTGTGAAGAGGGGTATGTAATATGGAGAGGATAATAGAAAATGCTGGCAAAATGCATTTTATAGGGATAGGTGGTATAGGCGTGAGTGCTATAGCCAAGTATATGCTTGACATGGGGGTTGAGGTTACAGGGTCAGATATTTCTGATAGTTCTACCATTGAGGAGCTTAGAAGCTCAGGGGCAAAGATACACATTGGGCATTCGGCTTCCAATATAGATGGGGATGTTGAATTGGTTGTCGTTTCTTCTGCCATACCTTACAACAATGTGGAGTTGGTGACCGCGAGAAAGAGAAAAATTCCTATTGTCCCGAGATACAGAATGTTGGCTTATCTTGCTAACTCCAAGAAGTGTATAGCTATATCTGGTTCCCATGGAAAGACTACTACTACGTCCCTGTGCACGCTTATGCTTAAGGAAGCTGGCTTTGAGCCAACAGCCATCATAGGAGGTAAACCTTTGGGGATTGATTCCAATTTGATGGTAGGTGAAGGGGATGTTTTTGTGGTGGAAGCGGATGAAAGTGATGGGGGTTTTCTCTTGCTTCAGCCCTATGTAGGGGTGGTTACGAATGTTGATAATGATCATCTTAGTTTCTATGGGAGCTTCAATAACGAGATAATGGCTTTCAGGGAGTTTATGGAGAATTCCAGTGTGAAGGTGTTAAATCTTGATGATAAAACCGCTTCGTCTGTGCGTCTTAAGGGGGATTCAAAGGTTATGTACAGTATAAAGAGTAAAAAATCGGATGTGTTCGCTTTTGATATAAGGTTTAGCGATGGTAAAAGCGTGTTCAGTGTTAGAACGCCCAACAGGATTATGCTTGATTTGGAGCTTGGTATTATAGGCTATCATAATGTGTCAAATGCACTGGCCGTTGTGTCTATTGCTGAGAGGTTGTCCATTGAGGAGCGATATATAAGGAAGTCCTTTGCGGAGTTTAAGGGGGTTCGTAGGAGGTTTACTCGTATAGGCAACATCAATGGTGTAGATGTTTACGATGATTATGCCCACCATCCAACTGAGATAAGGGCTACTATATCTGCAGCGCGTCTTATTTGTAGCGACGTTTTTGTAATTTTTCAACCCCATAGATACTCAAGGGTTTCTCATCTCATGGACGATTTTTCGAGGAGTTTTTCTGGGGCACGTCGTGTTTTTGTGCTTGATATATATGGGGCTTTTGAAGAGAATAAAACTGGTGTGGATTCACAAGAGCTTGTGAGAAAGATTAATAGGGTTAGTAAGAATGCCACGTATGTTCCGTCGGATGAGCTCTTCAGAGTTATTGATTCTATTGAGTCTGGTGGGTTGTTATTGGGTCTTGGTGCTGGTGATATATCTTCTCGTATGAAGGAGCTTGTTGAAAGGTATGGTAGTGCGCAGGGTTAGATTGGCTGATATCACCACCATAAAGCAGTCTGGTTTTGTTTCTTTGTGCGAGATTGAGCGTGATGGAGAACTTGGGGTCATAGAGGTTGGTAGACTTATAGGGGGTGGGAGCAATATACTTGTTAAGGATACTGCGAAGATGATATATAAGCTTTCAGAAAGATATTCATACATAAAAAAAAAGACAATGAGTTAATAATCGGTGGAGCGACAACTGTTGCTTCTATTGTTAGGTTTTGTGTGCAGCGGGGTATTTCTTCTGTTGAGTTTATGGCTGGTGTTCCTGCCACCGTTGGGGGTATGCTTAGGATGAATGCTTCGGCCTTCGGTGGATGCATGGAGGATGTTTTTAGATGGGCCTTGGTTTATGAGCCCTCTGTGGGGAAAAAGCTGCTGAGCAAGAATGATGTTTCTTTTGATTACAGAGGGAGCTCATTTGAAAAATATATTATACTGGAAGTAGGTTTGGGGTTTGAGTGTATGGGAGTTGATAGGGTTAGGGAGATGGTGAGACTTAATGTAAAACGCAGACTTGAATATACTCACCTCAGGAATACGTTTGGTAGTGTTTTTAAAAATCCCGAAGGTGTATCTGCTGGGGAACTTATAGATAAATGCGGTTTGAAGGGGTTTAAGTACAACACGGTCTCTATTTCTTCAAGGCATGCAAATTTTATGGTGGGATGGGGCGATGTGAATGTTGATGATGTGCTCAGATTGATAGATATGGTCAAGGGTGAGGTATTTAGAAGGTTTGGAATTGTTCTTGAGGAAGAGGTACAGATAATATGAAACCTGAGAAGGTTGTTGTTGTTTGTGGTGGTAATTCCAGGGAAAGAGAAGTTTCCCTTAAGTCTGGAAGAGCCGTGTTCGAAGCTGTTTCCGAGGTTTATAGAGAAGTTATATGCTTGGAGTGTTCAGATGCTACGTCTTGCCTGAGGGATATAGTTGATATCAGACCCGATATGGTTTTTATAGCTCTTCATGGTGGTTACGGTGAGGATGGTCGCCTTCAAGCATCTCTTGACCTCTTTGGGATAGGGTATACTGGTTCGGATGCTCGGGCAAGTGCAATTTGCATGGATAAGTACGCTACAAAATCCATTCTCCATTATAGTGGACTGCCGGTTAAGCAGGGTGTGCTTGTGAGATCCATAGAGGATTTGAGATCAGTGAATATTTTCCCTGTGTGCATTAAACCCAACAATGAGGGATCTTCTATAGGCGTTGAATTTGCTGATAATGCTAAAGAACTTGAGGAAAAAGCATCTGTTCTCCTGAAGGATTTTGGTACGCTACTTGTAGAGAAAAGGATCTTTGGTATGGAGATGACGGTTGGTATAGTGGCAGGCAAAACTTTGCCCGTTATACATATAAAGCCTAAGGAAGGGTTCTATGATTACATTCACAAGTATACTGTGGGGGCTACAGAATATATAGTGCCTGCTGATGTGAAATCAGAGGTGAGAAGAAAATGTGAGGAAGTCGCTTTTAAGGCTTACAGAGTTGTAGGGTGTAAGGGTGTGGCAAGGGTTGACATGATACTTGAGTCTCATACGCCGTTTATATTGGAAATCAATACAGTCCCTGGTATGACTGAGACGAGCTTACTTCCCAAGGCAGCTTCTGCTGTTGGCTGGAGCTTTCGGGATATGCTTGTGGCCATTATTGAATCTGATGGTTAAGAAGGGAGAAAGCAGGGAGAAGGGTAATCTGTCTAGCTATCCTCTAAAAGAGGTTTTTTTGCTTTTTTTTATACTTCTTATCGTTACTGTTGTTGTTTTCTTCACTGTTGAACTATTTTTGTGCTACAGGAGGAGTTTTTTCAGGGTGAAGTATGTCTATGTTGTGGGTAATGAGGTTGTAAACACGAAGTTTTTAGTTAAGGAGTCTGGAATTAGAAGGGGAGAGCTTATTTTCTCTTGTGATCCAGTATCGGTTGTTGATAATCTTATGAGTAAGGGGCTTTTCAGTAGTGTCCGTGTTGCTAAGCTTTATCCTGATTCTGTTATGATAAAGCTTAAGGAAAGAGTTCCCTGCATGAGATTTCTCCTTGATGGGGAGTGGCATTTGGTGTCTGAAGATGGGGTGGTATTTATGAGGTATGAGAAGAGACCTGGGTATTTGTCCTTCAATCCGAATACACTTGTTAGGTTGGTCGTTTCAGATAAACCCTCACGTGATATCTTGAAGAAGACGGTGTTTTACTATGAAAAATTAGACAAATTGGGTAAAATAAAATATATTACAGTGGAAAGGCATGATTATGATGTGTTTCACTTTGATAACGGACTCAACGTAGAAGTGAACCTCATTGAGTGTGGGGAAGAATCGGTTCTCCAGCTTAGGAGAGTATGGAGGCGGTTGTCTAGGGATTCAAGTAAGATAGAATTGGTTAGTATATGTCTGGGGAATAAGATAGCAGTTAAATGGAGAAAAGGAGTCAGGAAGTGAAAGAAGGGGATAATGTAGTTGTTGGGTTGGACATAGGTACCACTAAGGTGTGTGCTATAGTTGGTGAAATGACAGAAGAGGGTCAGATAAAAATAGTGGGTATGGGTCAGTCCCCTTCAAGGGGTTTGAGAAAAGGTGTTGTGATAAATATAGATGAGGCTGTGCTCTCTATAAAAAGGGCCGTGTCTCAGGCCGAGAGGATGAGTGGCGTAAAGATAGAAGAAGTGTATACAGGGATAGCGGGTAGTCATATTCGTTCTTACAACTCTTCTGGTATAGTTGCTATAAAGGGGCCGGAGGTAACAGAGGCTGATGTGAGAAGGGTAATAGATGCTGCAAAAGCTGTTGCGATACCTCCGGATAGAGAGATAATACACATAATTCCCCAGGAATTTATAGTGGATGACCAGGATGGGATAAATGATCCTAAAGGCATGAGTGGTACTAGGCTTGAGGTGAAGGTTCATATAGTTACGGCTGCTGTAGCTAATGTGAAGAATCTTGTTAGGTGTGTGGAAAAGAGTGGTTTGAGGGTGGCCAATATAGCTCTTCAGTCGCTTGCATCAAGTAAGGCAATTATATTCCCCGAGGAGCAGGATCTTGGGGTTGGTTTGATAGATATAGGAGGTGGTACAACGGATGTTGCTGTGTTTGTTGCGAATTCTATAAAACATAGTTCTGTTATGGGAATAGGTGGTGATCATATAACCAATGATATAGCTATAGGTTTAAGGACGCCATTCAGGGAAGCTGAAGAAATAAAGAAAAAGTACGGAATAGCTACATCAATGGTTATAGGAGAGGATGAAACCATAGAGATACCGGGTATAGGAAATAGAAAAGGTATTTCTATTCAGAAGAGCTTGTTGGCTGAGATTATAGAGCCGAGAACCGAAGAAATCTTTTCTTTGGTAAAAGAGTCGTTTGATAAGATAGGCGTCTTACCTATGCTGGCTTCCGGTATAGTGCTTACAGGTGGTTCATCTCTGATGGAGGGTATGGTTGAGCTTGCTGAAGCTGTGTTTAAGGTGCCTGTAAGGCTTGGTAAGCCGATAAATGTGACTGGGCTCAGGGATGCTGTGGATAGTCCAATGTATTCAACAGGTGTGGGTCTTGTGGTTCATGGGTTTGAAGAAAACAGGAGTAGGGTCAGGAGAGAGCCTATTTCCATTCAGGAACAAAGTGATTCCCGTTTGTTTAGTACTATTTTGGAAAAGATGAAGAGTTGGTTTAAGGATATGTTTTAGTTGGGGGTAAGGGAAATGGCTAAGCTTGAGAAAGAGACGGTTGAGAACATAGATGGTGCTATCATAAAGGTTATAGGTGTTGGTGGGGGTGGTGGAAACGCTGTTAGTAATATGGTAAGGCATGGTGTAAAACATGTTGAGTTTATAAATGTTAATACAGATTTAAAAGCTCTTAATTCTTCCCTTGCCGAAGTTAAAGTGCAAATAGGTAAGGAGTTGACCCGGGGGCTTGGTGCAGGCACTGATCCTGAGAGGGGTAGGGTGGCTGCGGAGGAAAATGTGGAAGAACTCCGTTCAATTATTCGTGGTTCGGATATGGTATTTATAGCGGCGGGAATGGGTGGTGGAACGGGGACAGGAGCTTCTCCAGTTATAGCCAAGGTTGCCAAGGAGTTGAATATACTTACGATAGCTGTGGTTACGAAGCCGTTTGATTTTGAAGGTAAATTCAAGCAGGATATAGCCAATAAGGGAATAGATGAACTTAAAGAGGTTGTAGACAGCATCATAGTTATACCTAATCAAAAACTGTTTGATGTTTATAGGAATCTTACTCTATTTGATGCTTTTAAAAAGGCGGATGATGTTTTGAGGCAGGCAGTTCAGAGTATTGTTGACCTTGTTGAGAAACCCGATGATAGATCTCAAATTATTATTAATATAGATTTCGCAGATGTAAAAACCATTATGAGCGAAAGAGGTGTAGCTTTGATGGGGATAGGTGAAGCTTCCGGTAGCGCAAGCGATAACAGGGTGAGAACAGCTACAGAGATGGCCATATCAAATCCGCTGATAGAAAATGCTGATATAAGGGGAGCCAAGGGTATCATTATGAATATAACGGCTAGTGAAAATTTTGGGCTTGAGGAATTGAATGAGGCCACCTCGATAATAAGAGAAAATATGAATGAAGAGGCTCTCTTTAAATATGGGTTTGTCTTGGATGAGTCTTTGAAGGATAAAGTTAAGATAACAATAATAGCTACCGGATTTTCCCCCGCTGCTGCTTCTGGAAGGGTAAGGAGGAATATAGGGAACTTTGAGAATTTACATAGGAAGAAGCTTATAAATGATATAAGGCAAAAATCTGATATGCCTATAGACAATGAGCTCGATATACCCGCTTTCATAAGAAAAAGGAAACCAAGGGATGAAAATGAGGGTTGAACTTTGGAATATGCTGTTTATTTCTTAATCTTTGTTTGTTCCTTTCTCATAGGGAGCATCCCCAATGGTTACATAATAGCCAGGGCGCATGGTGTTGATATAAGGAAGGTAGGGAGTGGCAATATAGGTGCCACAAACATCTATAGGGCCTTAGGTAGAAAGGCGGGCTTTCTTACGCTCTTTCTGGATGTGGCCAAAGGTTTTGTTGCTGTGTTTATTTTCTGTTTGGTGTTTGAAGCTCTCAAATGGTGCTATGTTGTTGCTTCCATAGGTGCGGTTCTGGGACATGATTTTAGTGTGTTTCTTGGTTTTAAGGGGGGTAAAGGTGTTGCTACCACCTACGGCGTGACGGTGTTTATTGCTCCTTATGTGGCTTTGTTGGGTATGAGTATTTGGATACTTATATTGGTAACCACGAGATATTCATCGGTGGCGGCTTTAAGTTCTTTTTTGATTGTTGCTTTGGTTGCTGTTGCTGTAAAAAAACCTGATATATATGTGCTTGTATTGTTTTTCTATGCATTAATGTTGTTTACTCATAGGGAAAATTTGCGTAGAATATTTACTAGGACCGAGAATAAGCTTAAGCTTTAGGGGGTAAAGATGGCTTTAAAGATGGCCGAGATAAATCTTCTGGCTGATAAGATAGCTATGAATCTTATCTCCCGCAGGATGATTAAGCTAAATAAGGATGTTTCTGTAGTTAAATCTATCATAGCAGGAGTTCTTGCGGAAAATGCTAAAGAGGAGAAGAGGATAGACCAAAAAACCAAGGAGTTGCTACATCAGTTTTCCAGTGAGATAGAGAATAAGGGTGTTGATTCGTCCAAGTTGTTCATAATGGCCAAGAGGAAGATTGCTAAACAGGAAGGATTTTTGCTATGAGGTATTCCAAGGGTAGGATAAGGAAACTTTCAAAGGAAATCATTGACAGCCTCAAGGATAAAGAAGCGGTGACCTTTCTTGTGAAAGAGGAGTCCGTAAGGAATGTGATTATAGAGGTAATGGATAAATATTTTGACTATGAGGACGAGGTATATAAAATTGTTTCAGACAGCATAGCGAAGAGGAAAAAGAATGTAATTCCAGGTAGCAGTGAGTGGGAGGTAATGTTCAGAAAATTATACGAAGAGGAAATGGGAAAGAGGTTAATGGGTGGTGAATAGGGCGTCACTTTTGCTTGAAGATGGGAGTTTTTTTTCAGGGGAATCTTTTGGGAGCTCTGGGACTCGTGTTGGGGAGGTAGTTTTCAACACTGCTATAACGGGTTACCAAGAGATACTCACCGATCCTTCCTATAAGGGGCAAATAGTCACAATGACGTATACAGAGATAGGCAACTATGGGACGAATAAAGAGGACGTTGAGTCAGGAAAAATATTTGTTGAAGGTTTTGTTGTGAGAAACTATTCCAGGATAAGATCCAATTTCAGGTCAGAGTGGACACTGGATGAATACATGAAGGTGCACAATGTTGTTGGCATTGCTAGGGTTGATACGAGAAAACTTACCAGGGTGCTCAGGATGTATGGTTCGATGAAGGGTATAATAAGTTCTGAAGTTCATGATTCATCCAAGTTGAGGGAGTTGCTGGATTCCTCTGATTCCATAGTTGGAAAGGATATGGTTAAATATGTTACAACAAGGTTTCCCTATGTGTGGAAAGGAAAGCCATTGGTGCTTAAAGATTTTCCTGTCAAGATTAATAGAAGAGTAGTAGTTATTGATTTCGGTGTTAAATTTAATTCTTTAAGGTATTTTTACAGATATGGGCTTGACGTAATTGTGGTTCCAGCATATACTGGATTTGAGATTATCAGGAAGTTGAGCCCCGATTTTGTGTTTTTTTCGAATGGTCCGGGTGATCCAAGGGGGGTGCCGGACAGTGTAGTTGAGAGTATGAGGGAGATACTAAAAAGGTATCCTGTGTTTGGTATATGCTTCGGGCATCAGATTATAGCTAGGTGCTTTGGTGTAGATGTATATAAGATGAAGTTTGGTCATCACGGGGGTAATCATCCGGTTAGGGATATAACCACAGGCAGGATATATACCACTTCTCAGAATCATAACTATGCTGTGGAGTGGAACAGTGCGGAAGAAAAGGGGTTTGAGGTAACTCATGTTAATCTTAACGACAACACGGTTGAAGGGTTCAGACATAAAGAGTATCCTGTAGTATCGGTTCAGTATCATCCTGAGGCAGCTCCTGGACCTCACGACTCTGAGTATATGTTTGGATACTTTATAAATAATTATTTAAAGTAAGGGGTATAAGCATGAGGAAACAGAGGACAATAAAGAGTGATATAACAGCATCGGGGGTTGGTGTTCACTGTGGGAAGAAATGTAAAGTTCATATAGAGCCGTTGGGTCCCAATAGCGGAGTCACATTTTACAATGAGGAACACGGAAAGGCTATCAAGCTCTCGTGGGAGTCCGTTATTGATACTCAACTGGCTACGACCATAGGTGATAGCGGGGTCCGCGTAAGGACTGTAGAGCATCTTATGGCTGCTCTCTATGGACTGGGTATAGACAATGTGCTTGTGAGGGTGTGGGGAGAGGAGATTCCTATAATGGATGGCTCTTCTGCCCCGTGGGTTTATTTAATAAAGACTGCTGGTATTGTTGAGCTTGATGAGTATAAACCTGTTATTATAATCAAGAGACCTGTTTCAGTGAGAGAGTCAGGAAGGTTTGCCGCTATGATACCCTCACGGGATTTCAGTATAAAGTATTCGATAAAATTTGATAATGCCTTTGTTGGTAAACAAAGACTAGATATACATGTGACAGAACTAACATTTGTGAACGAGATTAGTAAGGCAAGGACTTTTGGCTTTTTGAAGGATATAGAATTCCTTCAGGCCAACAACATGGCTCTGGGAGGTAGCTTGGATAATGCAGTGGTGATTGATGAGTATGGGATTATCAATGATGATCCATTGAGATATGAGGATGAGTTTGTTAGGCATAAAATACTTGACGCTATAGGCGATCTTTCTGTTATGGGGTATGATATAAAGGGTAAGTACATAGGTTATAGGTCTGGCCATGCCATCAATCACAAGCTTGTTAGAACGGTGTTGTCAGATAGGAAAAACTATGAGGTTGTTGGTAGCCCCTCAAGGGAAAGGATGGTGGAATCCCTGATATTTTCTGCGGGGGCTGAGGTTAACTTCTGATAATTTACATTATGTAAACTTGTGGATGTTGTTCTCAGTGACTTTGGGTGGGTAAAGTTTTTGCAGCCCAAGGAGGGCTATCGTTTTTCTTCTGAACCTTTCGTTATTGTTTCTACACTCCCTAGGTTTGTTTCTCCAAAGGTAGTGGTTGATTTTGGCAGTGGGTGTGGTGTAATTGCTATATTGCTCTGCAGGTGTCTCCCTGAAGGGAGTACAGTGTATGCTGTAGAGATAAATAATGGGTTTGTCGAGGTCCTGAGACAGAATATTGAGATGAATGGAGTTTCTTCCTGTGCTAAAATAGTCGGTCTGGGAAGCATAGAAACCAATTCCGTGGATTTGGTGGTTACAAATCCACCCTATTTTTATGCTGGTGCGTATAGGGTTTCTAAGAGGTTTTATAGGGAGAAGTTTGAGAGGGACTCGTTTAAAAATGCACTTTTGGCATTCAGAAGGATTCTTAAGACAAAGGGTTGGTTGAGATTTTCCTACCATCCCACGAGAGCTGTTGAGGCATTTTTGATCCTTGATGGTATTGGATTTGGTGTGAAATGTATAACTCCGGTATATGGGAGTAGCGGTAAGAACGCATCGTATTTTCTAGTCGATGCTCAATTTGGTACTCATCACCATGTAGTGTTCAGAGAACCTATCTATCTTGATAAGAGGGATTTTACCACCCTTGAAATGTTACCTGAGGTGAGTCCGTAGATTTTTCTCAATTGCTGCATTGTGCCGTGTTCTATGTATTTATCTGGCAGTGCAATGCTTGAAAATGGTACATGTATTCCACGTTCTAGTAGGTATTGTGCTACTTGAGATCCAAATCCACCGATTTTTACATTTTCTTCCACTGTTACTACAGCTTTGAATCTTGAGATTGCTGATAGGTATTTCTCATCTAGCGGCTTTATAAATCTTGCGTTAACTACTTCTGTGCTTATTCCGTTTTCCCTCAATTGCTCGGATGCAATTATGGACTCCCTTACGGTGCTTCCTACAGCGAGTATAGCTACATCATTTCCTGGGGTTATTGTTTGCCACTTCCCTATTTGAACAGAGTCCAATAAGTCATCTCCGAAATCCTCTGATTCTCCCCTTGGGTATCTCACAGCAAAAGGTCCGTCGTAGTTTAAACCTGTTTGGATAATTGCTTTTAGCTCCCTGGAATCCTTTGGTGCTGATACTACCATGTTGGGTATACAAGAGAGATAGGATATATCAAATATGCCCTGATGGGTTTCGCCATCTTCTCCTACTATGCCAGCTCTATCTATGGCAAAGAGTACTGGTAGATTTTGTAAGGCTACGTCGTGTATTATTTGGTCATAAGCTCTCTGTAGAAAAGTAGAGTAAATGGCTACCACTGGTTTCATCCCACTTATGGCGAGTCCTGCTGCGAACGTAACTGCATATTGTTCTGCTATACCAACATCGAATACCCTATCTGGGTACTGTTCTTTTACTGTTTCTAACCCTGTGCCCAAAGACATAGCTGCCGTTATGGCTATTATTCTTTTGTTTTTAGACATTTCCTCCTTAATACACTCCGAGAATATTGTTGAGTAGCTGGGGCGTGCTCCCTCCTTCTTGATGAAGGAGCCTGTTTTTATATTAAATGGTCCTACGCCGTGGAATACGGACGGATTTTCCTCTGCTGGTTTATATCCTTTTCCTTTTTTTGTGAGCACATGTACCAGTACAGGACCATGAAGCTTTTTAACGTTATTGAGCACTTTTATTAGGTCTTCCAGTTTCTCTGAGTTTACTGGGCCAAAGTACTTGAAGCCGAGTTCTTCGAACAGCAAACCCGGTGAAAAGAACTTGAAGGATTCTTCTATTTTTCGTGCGAGCTTTAGTGTGGGTTCTCTTGGTATGGGTAGACTTTTTATTACTCTCTCTATTTCATCCCTGAGTTTGTTATAGATTGGCCCTGTCATTTTTTTTGAGAGATAAGTTGAAATTGCACCAAGAGAGGGAGATATTGACATGTTATTGTCGTTTAGGACCACTATTATATCCGTATCCAAGATTCCTGC
>VAPK010439790.1_pt1 | contig 12372 bp, 11 predicted proteins | sample 3395031 | NCBI WGS metagenome assembly VAPK01 (sample SAMN08290443, study PRJNA428436) | hydrothermal vent metagenome | isolation source: Deep-sea hydrothermal vent chimney 1 | place: Pacific Ocean: Juan De Fuca Ridge | reverse complement strand
GCAATATCCATTAAAAATTAAAAGCCTGAATTTAGATAAAACTCCTACTTTCCAAGGTAATTTAAAAGGAATAAAAGGGCAATATTTACTATTTGAAGACAACACCGTTTTTAATGTTCGAAATTGGGAAGGTTATGTTGTGGAATTGAAAATTGGAAATTCACAAGAATAAATTTTTAAAAATAGTATTACTACTCTCTAATATAAACAACTAACTAATTTTTTTTAAACTAGTTCAATCTCCTCACCCACTTTTAAATCAAACTTTTTTCTAAACAAATACACGAAAAAGTACAATAAAGGTGTGTCTAATAAGGCAATTAATACTTTAAAAATAAAACCATTAATCAATAATTTACCAAACAAGCTCCATTCAATCACTTCAAAAGAACACAATAGTAAAAGCACCGTAAAAGTATCTAAAAACTGAGACGACATGGTTGAAAAATTATTGCGTAGCCACAATTGCTTTCCATTTGTTTTTTTCTTCCAGAAATGATAAATACGTATATCTACAAATTGTGCTATTAAATATGCAATCATGGAAGAAAACACTGCAATTGCCGAAAAACCAAACACTTTATGGTATAATTCATTATTTACCGGCGACCATTCTGTTGCTGGAGCACCATCGGCTACTATAATTATGATCAATGCAAAAACCGAAGCAAAAATTCCGGCAGTGACCACCTTATTGGCTTTTCTTCTACCATAAATTTCAGAGATTAGATCGGTAACTAAAAAAGTAATTGGATAAGGTAAAATACCTACTGACAACTCAAAATTATACAATCCGAATGGGTTCCAATAAAAGAATTTTTGGAAAATTAAATTAGAAACAACAAGTGCCGTAATAAATAAGGTAGCTAAGGTTAAGTAAATTTTAAAAGATAATATTTTGTTTTTTGAATTCATTAGTAGTTAGTTAGATGTACTAAAGTATAGTAATTTCTCTAAAAGACCAAAGTCAAATGTCTAAAGTGGAAAAGTGATTAAGATAATGTGTATTCTCAATTATCTAAACTTCATAATTTATTTGAGATAAACATTCGACTTATATTTCCTATTTTTGTATTAGGTTAAACAAATCAACAAACACATAACAAATTATGCATGCATATATTTTCCCCGGTCAGGGGGCCCAATTCCCAGGAATGGGATTAGACCTATTTGAAAAGTCACATTTAGCACAAGAATATTTTAATAAAGCAAATGATATTTTGGGGTTTTCTATCACCAATATCATGTTTCAAGGTTCTGCCGAAGATCTCAAACAAACCAAAGTTACACAACCTGCTATCTTTTTGCATTCAGTAATTTTAGCAAAAACTTTGGGTGATGATTTTAAACCGGAAATGGTAGCCGGTCACTCTTTAGGTGAGTTTTCTGCATTGGTTGCCAACGGAACATTAGATTTTGAAGCAGCTTTAAAACTAGTATCCCAACGCGCATTGGCCATGCAAAAAGCATGTGAAATTAAACCTTCAACCATGGCGGCAATTATTGGATTAGAAAATAAAATTGTTGAAGATGCATGTAATCAAACAAGTGGAATTGTTGTTCCTGCTAACTATAATTGCCCGGGACAATTGGTAATTTCTGGAGAAACAGAGGCTATTAATAAGGCTTGTGAAATATTAAAGGAAAAAGGCGCAAGAATGGCTATGGTTTTACCCGTGGGAGGAGCTTTTCATTCACCATTAATGGAACCTGCAAGAGAAGAACTAGCATCTGCTATTGAAAATACAGTTTTTAATGAACCTTTATGTCCTATCTATCAAAACGTATCTGCCAAAGCAGTAAATAATGCTTTAGAAATAAAGGAAAATTTAATTGCTCAATTGACTGCTCCCGTTAAATGGGCACAAGCTGTTCAACAAATGATTAGTGATGGTGGAACCGAATTCACCGAAATTGGTCCGGGTAAAGTTTTACAAGGCTTGATGCGTAAAATTGACAGAAATGTTACCGCAAATGGTGTTTCATAGAAAAAATGTCATTCCCGTGAATCCCGATAGGTATGGGGAGGGAATCTTAAACTAACATTCGAAAATACGATTTATGAATAAAGGCACCATTCAAATCCATATAGAAAATAAAGTAGCAACAATTACTTTTTTTCACCCTGCAAGTAATTGTTTTCCAAGTCAGCTATTAAAAAAATTGGTGGAATCGATCAATAGGTTAGATAATGATAAATCTGTTCATATTATAATTTTACAAAGTGAAGGAAATAAAACATTTTGTGCCGGTGCTTCTTTTGATGAACTTTTAGAGGTGAAAACTTTGGCAGAAGGCAAACAGTTTTTTTCTGGATTTGCCAATTTGATCAATGCTATGCGCACATGTTCTAAAATAATAATAGGTAGGGTACAAGGAAAAGCGGTTGGTGGCGGTGTTGGTATCATTGCCGCAACCGATTATTGTTTTGCTACAGAGGCAGCCGATATAAAACTATCTGAACTAAGTATAGGAATTGGTCCATTTGTGATCTCCCCTGCACTTGAACGCAAAATAGGTATTTCCGCTTTAAGCGAACTAAGTTTAGACGCCACACACTGGCAAACAGCTTATTGGGCTCAAAAAAAAGGACTATTTGCAAGAGTTTTTGAAAATATTAGAGATATGAATATGGCCGTTGAAATATTATCAGAAAAATTAGCAAGTTACAATATGGAAACTCTGTCTGAGTGGAAAAAAACTTTATGGAAAAATACAGATCATTGGGATGAATTACTCATTGAGTATGCCGAAAAAAGTGGTGCTTTTGTATTATCTAAGGATACAAAAAAAGCATTAGAAAAGTTTAAAAAATAATTGGACCCTAACCTCCCTCATAAGTGAGTTAAATGTTTAAAATGAATTATATACACTTAATCCTTCTACTTCAGGTTGATATTGAAGAAAAAATGAATAATGCTCCTGATAAAGGATATGAAATAGGAGTTGCTATTGGTACTTACTTGCCTTTTGTTGTTTTAGTTTTAATAGCTTATTTTATCTTTTACAAAGCGAGGAATAAGAAAAATTTAAATGAATAAAATACTATAATCAATTAACACTTAGAGGATTAATTTACGCAAAGATTAAATCTCTTTTTTATATTTTATCAGATAAATTCAAAGTCTTCTTCAATTGTAAGGAATATTTTATATATTCCACTAACGAAACTAAAATAAATTCAAAACATGCATTTAACTCAAATTAAACCATCTGAGCAACAGATGGTAGCAATTATGGCTTACCCAAAAAATACTCCGGTAACCATGGTAAACATAATTAAGTTTAAAGAAAAAACTGAAAACGGTGGTGAAACAGGAAAAGAAGCTTATGCTCGTTATTACAAAAATGCGCAAAAGTTTATCATACAATCACAGGCAAAATTAATCTGGAAAGGAGCAGTTGCAACTACTGTAATAGGTGATGCTGAACAACAACCGGATATGATATTTTTGGTTGAATATCCCACAGTAGATCATTTTATGCAAATGGTTGCTAATCCAGAATATCAAAAAATAGCTGTTGACAGATCCATTTCATTAGAATATGGTGGATTAATCGCTTGTCAAACTCTTACATAATGAATAATATTCAAACACATTACCGCACTTGTAACCTTTGTGAAGCCATGTGCGGCTTAGAGATTAAATATCGCGAAAAGGAGATTATTTCAATTAAAGGAGATAAAAAAGATCATTTCAGCCGTGGACATATTTGCCCGAAAGCAGTTGCTTTGCAAGATTTATATCAAGATAAAGATCGATTAAAAACACCTGTGCGAAAAACAGCAACCGGATGGGAAAATATTACCTGGGAAGAAGCTTTTGATGAAGTAGTACACAAATTAAAATCAGTTCAAAAAAAATACGGCAATAATGCGGTGGGTTCCTATCGGGGAAATCCGAATGTACACAATTTGGGCACCATGCTTTATGCAACTCCCTTTATTCAAAGTTTACAAACTCAACAAAAATATACTGCAACTTCGGTTGACCAGCTACCACATCATATTACTTCCATAGAAATGTTTGGTCATCATATGTTAATTCCGATTCCCGATATTGATCACACCGATTTTATGCTAATTATTGGTGGAAATCCTGCTGTTTCAAATGGCAGTATGATGACAGCTCCAGACTTTTCTAATCGATTAAAAGATATTCAAAAAAGAGGAGGAAAATTTGTGGTGATAGATCCCAGATACACAGAAACTGCGAAACTGGCCGACAAGCATTACTACATTAAACCCGGTAAAGACGCTTTACTTTTATTAGCCTTAATTCATCAGATTTTTAAAGAAAATTTAGTCAAAACAGAACATCTCACCTCACATTTAAACAATTGGGATGACATTAAAAATATTGCAAATGATTATACTCCCGAAAATGTTTCCCACCTAATTGGAATAGAAACCAATCAAGTTAAAGAACTTGCCAGAGATTTTGCTAATGCTAAAACAGCGGTTTGTTATGGTAGATTAGGTGTTTCAACACAAGAATTTGGAGGTATATGTATCTGGCTTATAAACGTTTTGAATATAATTACCGGTAATTTTGATAAAACCGGTGGGGCTATGTTTACCTTGCCAGCAGTCGACCTGGTTGGAATGTCTGCAAAAACAGGTAAAACAGGAAGTTTTGACAGAAGAAGAAGCAGAGTAAGAAATTTACCAGAATACTCTGGTGAATATCCTGTTGCCACTTTGGCCGATGAGATCATAACTGAAGGTGAAGGGCAGATCAAAGCAATGATAACCATAGCAGGAAATCCTGTTTTATCAACACCAAACGGAAAACAATTGGCAGAAGCTTTTGAAAAGTTGGATTTTATGGTGGCTATTGATATTTATATCAATGAAACTACTCAATATGCCGATATTATTTTACCTACTACTACCGGATTAGAAACTGCACATTATGATCTGGCTTTTCACCAATTGGCAGTTCGAAATACCACTAAATATTCTGAGCCTCTCTTTGAAAAAACCAAAGATCAAAAACACGATTGGGAAATATTCAATGAGTTGACAAAAAGAATAAGTGGTAAAGAAAATCCGGCAACTCCTGAAATGATACTGGATTATATGATGCAAAACGGACCATATAAAGAAAAGGAGATTTCTATTAAAAAATTGAAAGAAAATCCACACGGAATAGATCTGGGTGCATTGCAAAGCTGTTTACCACATCTATTATTTACAAAAGACAAAAAAATCACCTTAGCGCCAGATTCCTTGTTAAAAGATTTAAAACGCTTACATGATAAATACAATTCATGGAAAAATGAAAATAATAAGGATTATCCCTATTTTCTGATAGGAAGAAGGCATTTAAGATCGAACAATTCCTGGATGCATAATTCCTCTCGATTGGTTAAGGGCAAAAATCGTTGTACTTTACTAATAAATACAAATGATGCTAATAAGCTAAACTTAACAAATCGACAGAAAGTGAGTGTAAGCTCCAATGTTGGAAGCATAAACATACAACTGGAAACTAGTGATGAAATGATGGAGGGAGTTGTAAGCATTCCACATGGCTGGGGGCATCATTATGAGAATATAAAAATGGATATTTCAAAAAATAATGCAGGTGTAAGTATCAATGATCTAACTGATACTAATAAGATAGATGAACTTACCGGTAATGCCGATTTTAGCGGTACTAGAGTTAGGATTAGAAGTTTAATGAATTAATGAAAGTGTTAAGTTAAATTTTCGTCAAATTTTAAAATTAAAACTTCCGTCATGAAAACTAGCTATAAAACAATTTTACCTTTTTTACTTCTTATTTCCATTATCAACGCCCAAATGAAAAATCCTAAAAATATTCCATTTGACTGGAAAACAGATGTATCTATTCATTCTGTACCACTTTCTGAAATTCAAATTGTGTTGCCAAAAGGATCGTTTCCTACTCTCGATTTTCCAAAATTTATAGGTAAAAAAGAAGGGTTAAATACTTTTTTTGTGAAAGAACCGGTTATAGCTATTGAAATAGATGGTAGAGCGAAAGCCTATCCTCTCAATATTTTAACCATGCATGAAATATCGAATGATACACTAAGTGATGTTCCTATTTTGGTTACGTACTGTCCTTTATGTAATTCGGGAATAGTATATCACAGAATACTAAAATACGATGGAAAAGAAAATTTGATGGAATTTGAACCTTCTGGTATGTTGAGAAACAGTGATATGGTTATGTTAGATAGAAATACCGAAACCTTATGGCAGCAATTAATGGGTGTTGGAATAGTTGGTAAACTAGATAAAAAAGAGTTAGATATTTTACCTTCTTTAATTATCTCTGTCGAGGAATTTTTTAATCGTTATCCAGAAGGTGAAATACTTTCGAAGCAAACGGGTTTCAATAAATCTGAAAAATATTATGGAACTAACCCGTATAAAGGGTATGATAATGAGAACTCAAAACCCTATGAACACTTTTTTGAATCTGCTAAAATTGACAAACGGTTACCACCTATGGAACGAATTGTGGATATTGAAAATAATGGGAAATACAAGGTCTATACTTTTAAATCGATAAAAAAAGAAGGTGTTATTAACGATACTTTTAAATCAAAAAATGTTGTTTTATTTCATCAACCGGGAACGGTTTCGGTTCTAGACCAATCTGATATCAGTACCTCAAAAGATATTGGTACTATTTCGGTTTTCAATAGAAAACTGGATGGTAAAAATCTAACTTTTAAAAAATCGAATACTACTTTTAAAGACATACAAACCAACTCTAGTTGGGATATTACCGGTTACTGTTATGAGGGTAAACTAAAAGGGAAACAATTAAAAATAGAGCCTCACAGTAATCATTTTGCTTTTGCCTGGTTAGCTTTTTATCCGGATACTGAAATATATAAAAATTAATTATGTATTTATTATTTCATTAACTCATTATCTCATTGACTCATTAAATTTGTGCTTGTACCAAATAATATGTACTTTGGTAAAATCAACTTTCAAAGCTTTTTTTATGTCAATTTATTTAGCGGAATTTCTGGGAACATTTATTCTAATTGTTTTTGGTGGAGGAATTGTTGCAGGTGCTGTATTAGAGACCTCAAAAGCAGTAAATGCAGGATGGTATACTATAGTTGTTGCTTGGGGCTTAGGAGTTTCCTTTGCCATTTACGCTGTTGGAAGTATTAGCGGCGCACATATCAACCCAGCGGTTACACTTGGACTTGCTTTTGTAGGTGAATTCCCCTGGGAAAAAGTGATTGGTTATATCATTGCCCAAATTCTCGGAGCTTTTACAGGAGCAATTTTGGTATGGATTTTTTACATTCCGCATTGGGCTAAAACCAAAGATCAGACTTCAAAACTAGCCGTTTTTAGCACCGTTCCTGCAATACGATCCTACCTTCATAATTTTGTGAGTGAAATGGTAGCAACTGCCATTTTATTATTTGGATTGCTGTTTATTGGAACCAACAATTTTACAGAAGGATTGAACCCTTTGGTGGTAGGTGCCTTAATAATGGCAATAGGATTTTCTTTAGGAGGAACTACCGGATTTGCTATTAATCCTGCCAGAGATCTGGGCCCTAGGATTGCACATTTTATTTTACCTATAAGTGGTAAAGGAAATTCTGATTGGAAATATGCTTTTGTACCTATTTTAGGACCCATATTAGGATGTTTTTTGGGAGCTTCCTTGTACCAGATGTTATATAAAAAAGAATTTCTTTTTCAATATTGGTTTATTATTTTTATAGCAACAGCCGTTTTAATTTATACAGTATTTGATCAAATAAAATCTCAAAAAAAAGAATAAAATGACAAAAAAATATGTCCTCACATTAGATCAGGGTACTACAAGTTCCCGAACAGTTTTATTTGATGATAAAGGTAAAATATGTGGTATGTCGCAACAAGAAACGCAACAGATCTATCCAAAACACGGATGGGTTGAACAAAATCCTGTTGAAATTTATCAAACCCAGATAGAGACATTAAAAAATGTTATATCAGAAAATAAAATCCAAACTTCAGAAATTGTAGCATTGGGTATTGCCAACCAAAGAGAAACAACTATTGTATGGAATAAAAATACTGGCAAACCTATTTACAATGCTATTGTATGGCAAGATGTACGAACGAGTAACTATTGTAAAGAGTTGAAAAATAAAGATTTGGAGAATATTGTTAAAGAAAAAACAGGACTTGTGATAGACTCTTATTTTTCAGCCACAAAAATAAAATGGATTCTCGATAATGTCGATAATGCCAAGGAGCAAGCACAAAATGGTGAACTTTTATTTGGTACCATAGATACCTGGCTTCTTTGGAATATGACCGGAAGAAAAATACATGCAACAGATTATACCAACGCTTCAAGAACCATGTTGTTTAATATCAAAACTTTAAAATGGGATGATGAATTATTAGAAATCCACGGTATTCCAAAATCTATGTTGCCTAAAGTACATGCTTCCAGTCATCACTATGGAGATTTTTCTCTAAATGAACAGCTTCTTCCAATAACCGGAATTGCAGGCGACCAACAAGCAGCACTTTTTGGACAGGCTTGTTTTGCCAAAGGTGACATTAAAAATACCTATGGAACAGGTTGTTTTTTATTGATGAACACAGGTAAAAAAATACAGTATTCATCAAATGGACTACTAACAACAATTGCCTGGGGAATTGATAATGAAGTAAACTATGCTCTAGAAGGAAGTGTATTTATAGCTGGAGCAGCAGTTCAATGGTTGAGAGATGGTTTAAAAATAATACAAACTGCCAAAGAAACCGAAGATTATGCAAATAAGGTAAAAGATGAAAATTCGGTTTATGTCGTTCCGGCCTTTTCAGGATTAGGAGCACCTTATTGGGATATGGATGCCCGTGGCGCTGTTTTTGGATTAACACAAGATACCGGGAAAAATCATTTGATTAAAGCCACTTTAGAATCTATTGCCTACCAAAGTAAAGATCTTATAACTGCTATGGAAGAAGATTCGAAAGTAAAACTCTCTACTTTAAAAGTAGATGGAGGTGCTTCTGCCAATAATTATCTCATGCAATTTCAAGCAGATATTTTGAATACTACTGTTGAAAGGGCAGAAATAATTGAATCAACTGCTTTAGGGGCGGCTTATTTTGCAGGTATTGGAATTGGTCTGTGGACCAAAGATGACATAATTAAAAATCGAAAGATTGACAAGAACTTTATTCCAAATATGAGTAATGAAAAAAGAGAACATTTGTATAAAAATTGGAAAAAAGCTATAAAACGATCCATGAATTGGGAAGATTAAAGCGTTTTGTTTTAGAAATTTATCCAAATTAACTCCTAATTAATATATTTTATTTGAAAAAAGATATTCACATACCCAAAGTTGAAGATTTACATTTGGCAATTGTACAAGAATATAATGAAACCTTTAAAATTAATGACTATTATGCTTATTTAATCAATAAGAAAGATGTTGATCTAGAGATGGTTCTTGTAGTTTCAAAAGGTTTTGATCAAAATGTAGAAACCGCTCAAATGAGGCATAAAATAGAAAAACTACCGGCAAATTCTATTGCCAAAATAGAATTGATTCAAGAAAAAGTGTTGCAGTTAAAAAATGTATTTAAAGTTACTTTTTTTGAAGACAATAAGATGTTTGAAAAGAATTTTATTATAGATGCTAATTTAGTAAAAGAAAGCAATTTAAGATTTATCAAATCTTTGAATAAAAGAGGGGTTATTATAAAATAAAAATTAACAGAAAAAATGGTTCCATTTTCAGCCAAACATAGAAACACAATAATAAATCAATTTCAAGAAGATTCATTTGACATTCTAATTATTGGTGGTGGAATAACCGGAGCAGGAATTGCGCTTGATTGCGCTACAAGAGGGTTAAAAGTTGCCCTAATTGAAAAAAATGATTTTGCCTCCGGTACTAGTTCAAAATCAACCAAACTTATTCATGGTGGCTTGCGCTATTTAAAACAATTCGATTTTTGGTTGGTTAAAGAAGTTGGTACCGAAAGGGCTGTTGTTCATAATTTGGCTCCACATTTGGTAGTTCCCGAAAAAATGCTTTTACCCATTATTGAAAACGGAACATATGGTTCTTGGCTAACATCAATTGGTTTAAAAATATATGATGTATTAGCAAGTGTTGAAGGAGAGGATAAACGAAAAATGATGGATATAGAAGAAGCCTTAGAGCTAGAACCTTTGCTGCCAAAAAATATTTTAGAAGGAGCGGGCTTTTATGCAGAATATAGAACCGATGATGCTCGTTTAACCATTGAAGTATTAAAAACAGCAATAAACAATTCGGCGAAAGCCTTAAATTATTGTGAAGTGAAAAAATTTGTTTATCATAAAAATAAAGTAGCAGGGGTATCTGTTTTTAATAAAATTGAAAATATTTCATTTGATATCAAAGCAAAGTATGTGGTCAATGCAACTGGTCCGTGGGTAGATAATTTAAGAGAAATTCTAAGTGAAAAGGAAACTGAGAAAAAAAGATTACATCTAACTAAAGGAGTTCATTTGGTATTTCCCTTTGAAAAATTTCCGGTTAAACAGTCTATTTATTTTGATGTTCCCGATGGTAGAATGATATTCGCAATACCAAGAGGCAGAATAACTTATGTGGGTACTACAGATACCAATTATGAAAAGAACATCGATCATGTTGAGGTGACTATGGTAGATGCCCTTTATTTAATTACTGCGGTAAATCATATGTTTACAAATATTAATTTAAGTATTGATGATGTGCAATCGAGTTGGGCCGGATTGAGACCATTAATTCATGAGGAAGGCAAATCTGCAAGTGAACTATCGAGGAAAGATGAAATATTTGAATCGGAAACAGGTTTGATCTCTATTGCCGGTGGAAAATTAACGGGTTATAGAAAAATGGCAGAGAGAATATCGGATCTAATCTGTAAAAAAATAAAAAAAGAATACGATGCACAAACTAAACCTGTTCAAACGGAAGAACTGCATTTAATTGGCAATGGTTTTGAAAATTATAAAGATGTACAGCAGTATACTTCACTTATTTTTGATCAAATAAAAAAATATGGATTCGAGTTTGTAGATGCTGAAATATTGGTCCATAAATTTGGTAAACAATCAGACCAGATTCTTAATAAGTTTCATGAACTAACTGATTTTAATGATAAAATTCGATTGGCTAAAGCCGAATTATGGTTTTGTTTGCATTACGAAATGGTGATAACTCCATTGGATTTTTTTAATAGAAGAACCGGTCGCTTATTTTTTGACATTCAAAGTATAAAACAACTCCAAAACCCTATTTTAAATGAATTTAAAGCGTTTTTTAATTGGGATAATAAAACCTTAAAAATTCATACCGATCAATTAAATTCTAAAATTTCTTTAGCAAATAAATTTAATTAATGTTTTTGTTTATTAACTTTAAAAGCAAACTGAAACTCCCTCAAAATGAAAATTAAAAAAGTACTTGTTGCCAACAGAGGTGAGATTGCTATTCGTGTGTTTAGAGCCTGTAGTGAGATAAATATCAAAACAGTTGGAATTTATACTTATGAAGATAGGTATTCTCTGCACCGATACAAGTCTGATGAGTCTTATCAAATAGGAAGTGACGATCAACCCCTGAAACCCTATTTAGACATTCAAGGAATTATAAAAATAGCCAAAGAAAAGAATGTTGATGCTATTCATCCCGGTTATGGTTTTCTAAGTGAAAATGCCGAATTTGCAAGAAAATGTAAAGAAAATAAAATTATTTTTATTGGGCCCGATGCAGAGATTTTAGAGATTTTAGGCGATAAGATTAAAGCTAAAAAAGTTGCAATAAGAAATAATATTCCAATAATTGAAAGTAATAAAAAAGAACTATCAACAATAAATATTGCTATAAAAGAGGCAATTGCAATTGGGTTTCCGGTGATGCTAAAAGCTGCTTCAGGAGGTGGTGGAAGGGGTATGCGCGTGATAAGATCACAGGAAGAGCTAAAAAAATCCTTTTCAGAAAGCAAAAGAGAAGCACTAAATGCCTTTGGTGACGATACGGTTTTTTTAGAGAAATTTGTTGAGAACCCTAAGCATATAGAAGTGCAAATAGCTGCAGATAATCATGGCAATTTAGTACATCTTTTTGAAAGAGATTGCTCGGTTCAAAGGAGATATCAAAAGGTTGTTGAAATTGCACCATCATATGGCATTAGCGATGAGATTAGAAATCAAATATTTGCCTATGCTATCGCACTTACTAAAGCCGTAAAATTTAATAATATTGGTACCGTAGAATTTTTAGTCGATCAAAAGAAAAATATATATTTTATAGAGGTTAATCCAAGAATTCAGGTAGAACATACTGTTACCGAAATGATTACCAATATTGATC
>VAPK010237507.1_pt1 | contig 12373 bp, 12 predicted proteins | sample 3395031 | NCBI WGS metagenome assembly VAPK01 (sample SAMN08290443, study PRJNA428436) | hydrothermal vent metagenome | isolation source: Deep-sea hydrothermal vent chimney 1 | place: Pacific Ocean: Juan De Fuca Ridge | reverse complement strand
TACGTGAGGCGACGATGATGGGCAAGCGCATAATACAAACACCTACATAAAAATGTCAAATATAAAATTATTTACCCACTCACTTTTCAAAAGAGCCCATTTATTTTTGTTGATTCATTATGGTATTCTATAAAACTTGATTAAAACGACATTGTAAATTTTTAAATCTTAAACTTATGGGTATTAAAGCAGATAAATGGATTCGCCGAATGGCAGAAGAAAAAAGGATGATTGAACCCTTTGTTACTGGTCAAGTACGAGATTCAGAGCAGGGGCGCATTATTTCTTTTGGTACATCGAGTTATGGCTATGATGTTCGTTGTTCCGATGAATTTAAAATTTTCACTAATATAAATTCAGCTGTTGTAGATCCTAAGAATTTTTCTGAAGATAGTTTTGTTGATGTAAAATCTGATGTTTGCATCATACCGCCCAATTCTTTTGCATTAGCCCGGACAGTTGAATATTTTCGTATCCCCCGAGATGTTTTAACCATTTGTCTTGGAAAATCAACTTATGCTCGATGCGGTATTATCGTCAATGTCACCCCACTTGAACCTGAATGGGAAGGACATGTTACATTAGAATTTTCAAATACAACACCTCTTCCGGCAAAAATTTACGCCAATGAAGGTGTCGCTCAAATGCTATTTTTTACGGGCGATGAGGTTTGTGAGACATCATACAAGGACAGGGGAGGAAAATACCAAGGTCAGCAAGGAGTAACTTTGCCAAAAGCGTAACAAAGTTTTATTGTCCCCTCAAAAATACCAGCAATGTAAATTATTAGTGTAATTTGCTATTTTTAGCGAACAAAGCTTCTGGCACACGAGTAGGGGGCATCTGTACAAAAAAACCTTTCTCTTGCAAACTAACCAAAACCTTGTTTACATCTTCTCTAGCTAATTTTCGTTCTGAGGTAAGGTCAAGATCCATAACGAGCTCCAACCGCCCTAAACTATTAAGCAAAAGTTCGGGAATAGTAGAAAAATCATCTTGTTTTTCGAGATAAAGATAAAGCTCTTCTTTTTTAAGACTTTTATATACAAAACACTTCATTCAAATTAACCTCTGTCAACATTATTTATTTCAGCAATGGAAAATACACCGATTAAACCCGAAAACTTCTTTAAAACAGCCTGTTATTTTGAAGCATCTCTTATATTCTTAGCTGTTATTTTGGGCTGGATAGCTAATATAAATCCATTTGAAAATATTCATTTCTCTGAAAAGGCTGTTATCTATGGTGTTTTTGGGACGTTGCCTTTACTACTCATGTTTTATGCAATGGAAATTATGCCAATAACTTCTGTTCAAAAAATAAGACTTATTTTAATTGAAACCCTAGGCCCAAGTTTACATCAATGTAACTGGGCTGATTTGTTTGTTTTAGCTTCTATCGCTGGAATTTCTGAAGAAATTTTATTCCGCGGCATCATTCAACCATGGATTGAATTATCATGGGGTATGGGCGTAGGCTTGATTGCTAGCAACATTATCTTTGGACTAGTACATGCCGTCACACCATTATATGCAATCCTTGCCACTGGAGTAGGTATATTTCTTGGTGTTTCTTTGGATTATGGTGGGGAAAGAAACTTGTTAACACCGATTGTTATCCACGGCTTGTATGACTTTTTAGCTTTTTTGGCTATTATGAAATCCTACCGAGCTATACACCCAAATAATCAATAGGAAACACAATGTCAGAACAAAAAAAAGGAGACTCTGAACTCACGTGGCATTGGATAATTACTAGCTTTATGCTTTTTATGGTTATTGCTTATAACATCATTTGCCACTTTGCCGAATCAACAATACTTATTACCCTCGCAGAAGAACAACGCATTCTTATCCGATCTATTTTTTATGGAATCAGCATTCTCTTGTTTCCTTTGGTTAATCTACTTCGATACATATTGCTCAGACTCAATCAAACCATGCCTGGGGATAACTCAGCTAAGCATCGATATTTAACGACTATAATTATTACCTTATCCCTAATAGGCATTATAGGTATCTTTGGCTTTATCATGTTTATTTTAGGCGATGGATTTAACACACTTTATATTTTCAGCTTTTTGAGTATTCTAGGAATTTTTTTACACAAACCCAAGCAAGGAGAATACCGACAGATTATTGAAGCATTAAGAATACAAAGACTATAATCATAGACTCCGAAAGGTTTTATTAGACATCTATCACTTCATAATCATGAGTAATATCCACAGATTTCCCCAACATAATAGCTGCTGAACAATATTTTTCTGCTGATAATTTTACTGCTCGTTCTACCACCGCTTCCTTCAAATTCTTACCTGTCACTTTAAAGTGCAAATGGATTTTACTAAAAACACTTGGAACTTTATTAACCCGTTCCGCTGTTATTTCAGCGACACAATCAACAATATCATGTCGCCCTTTTTGCAATATGTCCATTACATCATAAGAAGAACATCCACCAACACCTAGCAAGATCATTTCCATTGGCCTAATTCCAATATTTCGCCCACCATGATCAGGCGGTCCATCCATCACTACGGTATGCCCACTACCACTTTCACCTAAAAAAGCTCTTCCATCCACCCATTTCACTGTGACTTGCATAATATTCTTAAATAAATAAATAATTGGACTATACTACAACGAGATGGCAAGTATTATTGATTTTTTTATTAAATACTGCTTATGCGAACAGTCGAGAAACAGAATGAATACGGTGACAACATTGATCAATCAAAAAAATACCATTAGCCAAGAAGCCCTAGATGCTTTTTTACGTCTTTGCCATACCAGAACATATCCGACAAAAGCCGTTATTATGCGCCCTGGGGATGAAGGTGATAAATTAATTTTTATTATTGAAGGTTCTGTCTGCGTCAGCGTAGAAGATGAAAATGGTCATGAACTGGTCTTAGCCTATTTGAACAAACATGATTTTATTGGTGACGTTGGGGTATTCAAAGGCTCAGAAGTTAGAAATGTAACAGGTAAAACACGAGCAAAATGCCAATTAGCTGAAATCACCTATGAAAGACTAAAACATGCCTTAAAAAATGATTTAAAAGACTATGCAACGGAAATTTTGTACATGTTAGGTGAACATCTAGCGACTCGCTTGCTAGTAACTAGTCGGAAATATCGTGACCTTGCTTTTATGGATGTTGAAGGTCGTATTGCACATACTTTGCTTGATCTATGTAAAGAACCCGACGCAATCACACACCCAGATGGTATGCAGCTAAGTATTACTCGTCAGGAAATAGGTCGTATCGTGGGTTGTTCGAGAGAAATGGCTGGAAGAGTCTTAAAAGAACTTGTTCAAAAAGGATTAATCACTGCACATGGTAAAACCATCGTAGTCTTCGGTACCCGTTAACACGAAAAAGTGCCATGTTGTAATATCCTAGTTGTGTTTACAGGTGGCACAATTGGGTCAACGGCAATTAATGGATCGATTAAACCCGATTCATTAAAAAGATATAAACTACTTGATTTGTTTGAAAAGGCATATCCAAGCTCGAATGATTTATGTTTTAAGACGATACAACCTATACAAATTCTAAGTGAAAACTTGTTTCCCTCAGTCTGGGAAACGTTAATTAAAGCGATAGAAGCAGAAGAGCTATCTCACTTTGACGGGATTATCATTACCCACGGAACGGATACATTAGCATACACAGCCGCGGCATTAAGCCTGTATTTCAATAGCATCCCAATTCCCATCCTTTTGGTATCAAGCGATATACCTTTAGATGCTCCAAAAGCAAATGGTTTACTCAATTTTCATTGCGCCATTGAGTTTATCAAACAAAGAAAAGAAGCCGGTGTTTTTGTACCTTATAAAAATCAAAATGTTAAAACGTTGGTTCACCTTGGAACTCGTATTACCTCATGCTTACAAGTTAGTAGTGATTTTCTCAGTGTACAGTCAAAAGCCTATTTAAGTTTTGAGGAAAACACTTTTCATCAACAAAACGTAATATTTTCTCCAGATCGAACACCAGTACACCTAATCGCACATTTCTCCACCCGAACTCTACTCATCAGACCTTATCCTGGGCTTGATTATTCTCAATACAACCTGGATCAAGTCGATGTGGTTTTACACGATTTGTATCATTCCGGCACAGCATGCACAAGTTCTGATTGGGGGGGAAGCCATTCTCTGTTGCAATTCATTGAAAAATGCCATCATAAAAATTTAGCGTTTTATATGGCACCCGCTATAAAAAATACCGACACCTATGACAGCACCCGATTATTAATAAAACAGGGAGCACAGATGATATGGAATATGTCTTTAGAATCATCCTATACAAAATTATTACTCGCATACGGAAACTTTACTACCGCTGAAAGTATCAATCAATTTTTAGAACAAAACATTGCGTTTGAACATATACTTCACGCGACCACGGATGCGGATTTCTAGCGGTCGATTTTTGCCGATAGACTTCGTTACTGAAACAGATTCGTAGCTTGCTATGCACCTGTTTCAGTGCCTTGCTATCGACAAAAATCAACTCGATATAAATTCCACATCCGTGACCGCATGAAGTATATCGATTCTTAAGAATTTTGAATGACGATATTAGGAAATTTACCACTGTAATCCTTCCCTTTTATTGCCAATTTTCCTGTCATTTTCCTCGCGATAGTTTTATAAATCTCTGCCGCACGACTATCAGGGTCAGCTACCACAGTCGGTTTTCCAGAATCTGCATTTTCCCGAATGGAGATATCCAAAGGTAATGAACCAAGTAGTTCCACATTATTTTTCTCTGCCATTGCCAGGCCACCACCTTCCCCAAAAATGGCCTCTTCATGTCCGCACTGGCTACAAATATGCATACTCATGTTTTCTACTAAACCAAGGACAGGAACATTTACCTTATTAAACATACCCAAGCCTCGTTGTGCATCAATTAATGCAATATCTTGTGGTGTAGTCACGATAATCGCTCCACTAACGGGAATCTGCTGTGATAAAGTTAATTGAATATCTCCAGTCCCAGGAGGCAAGTCGACAATTAGATAGTCAAGATTTTTCCAGTCCGTATCTTTTAATAATTGCTGCAATGCATTAGTGACCATTGGCCCACGCCAAATCATCGGCTGATCCTTCTCAATTAAATATCCTATTGAAATAGTCTGTAAACCGAAAGCATTTTTTGGTTGCATAGTTTTGCCATCTTCACTGGCAGGATAACCAGAAAGCCCCAACATTGTTGGAATACTGGGACCATAAATATCAGCATCAAGGATTCCAACACTCGCACCTTCAGCAACCAATGCCAATGCCAAATTAACTGAAGTAGTTGATTTTCCCACCCCACCTTTGCCCGAAGCAACAGCAATAATATTTTTTATATTGGGTATTACTTTTAAATTTTGCTGTACAGAATGGGCCGTAATATTAACGCTCACCGCTACATTAATTTTTTTTACCTCAGGCAGTTCTTGTAATTTTTTTTCAACCATAGTTTGTAACACCTGAAGATAATTTTTAGCGGGATAACCCAATTCTATCTCTACATCTACATTCGTACCATTAACAGCAATGTTTTTTACTGCCTTAGCTGATACCAAATCAATGTCAACATTAGGATCAATTAAGGTTTTAAGCAGACTTTCAACGTCAGCTTTAGTGAAAGTTGTCATAAGTAAGACTCCATAAAATAAATATTAACCAAGTGTTTAACTCAGGATATATTGTTGCTTTATTACGTGTCAAGAACATAAAGTAATTTTAAATTCCAACACATAATGTCGACACGTTTAAGAACAGCTGGTAATTTATTTTATTCTCTTAAAAATGTGACGAGTATCGAGTTACAGATAACACGAATTAAAGTATACTAAAAATATTACCAGATACATGTACAGAGCTATTTCTGTATTTATTCCCTCATTGCTCCTTCAAATATGCAACAAAATAGCTCATTAAGCTCAGGCTCTTCCTCCAAATTGGATCGTCGTAAAAAATATAGATATCCATTCGATTTTTTTCGTGTTGGCTCTATTTTCCAATGGACAATAGCTATTTTCTTTTTAATCACCCTTCCATTAGTTATAACGCTAATCTTTAGTGTTCGTAGCATTCAGGATTACACAGACCAAAGTCATAGAACCTTATTCAAAACTATAGAGATTTCTAAACTTAACCAAGACTTACTGGATAGTTTATTGGTTATAGATAGGAGTATTCGTCAATTTCAAATTTTGGAAGACCGTGATTTATTTGATGACTTTAAGCAGCACCATCTGGAATTCGTAAACATTGCATTAACTACTAAAGCAGAAGTATTACCTGAGAGCCTAAAATTGCTTTTAATAACACTAACGGAGAATGAAGAAAAACTTTATAATCAAATTAAGAAAAAAGAGCCTAAAAAACTTAACGAAGAGGTTATTGAGGAAAAAAATACCAATAAACTAACGGAAGAAGATATAAAAGGCTATTTTCAATTACGCGCAACTGCCCAAAAATTAGTCACAGAAAGTAACTCGCAAGTCCGCGTAGAAACCGAATCATTATCTGAATTGGCAAAAGTTGTCAGAAAGCAAGTGACATATTCAGCACTAATTTCAGTGCTTCTTGCACTCACACTTGGTTTTTTACTTTTATACTTAATTAACAAACCCATTAGAAATATTAAAAAAGCTATCTACAATCTTGGCCATGCACAATTCGACAAGCGTATTTTTATAAAAGGTCCAAGTGATTTGCGTGAATTAGGAAAACACCTTGAATGGCTAAGAATAAAATTAACCCAACTAGAAAATAGTAAGCAATTTTTTATCAAAACTATATCCCACGAACTTAAAACACCATTAGCTACATTAACTGAAGGCACTGAACTTCTTCAAGATGAAGTTGTTGGAGAACTTAACAGAGAACAACATAAAATCATTGAGCTTTTGCAAATTGCAAATTTAAGACTTAATGGACTAATAGAAAACCTGCTCGAATATCAAAAAGTTACATCAACTCAAGCAAAAATAAATTACTCTCAATTTAACCTTACTCATTTAATAAAGCAAATTTGCAAGGATTATCAGTTATTACTTAATAGCAAACAAGTCAATATTGAATTTGAAGCAAAACCAGTTGAATTAATTGCTGATCGTGACAAAATGAGAATCATTGTAAGCAATCTATTTTCTAATGCACTTAAATTCTCGCCTCATGGCGGACAAATCCTTATCCTTCTTAACGTTATAAAAAATAGTTTACACATTTTAGTCGCTGACCAAGGCTCTGGAATTACCAAAGAACAGCTCCCTCATATTTTTACAGAATTTTATAAACAGGACACCCCAAAAACCTGGAAAATAAAAGGTTCGGGCTTAGGACTTAATTTAGTCAATGAATACGTAAAGGCACATCATGGCTTTATTAAAACTTTGCCACCAGATGCCAGATATTGTGGCGCTCACTTTTTGATAATACTACCATTAAATCCAAATAAAACTATTCACAAAAAACCAAATAAAAACAAACCAAATATTCTACAAACATGAATCGCTCTATTATTTTTTATATAGCTCTGACTATAAACCTATATGGTTGCCAGCACTTCCCTCTGACCAACATACAACCCGCGCCCCAAGCCAAGACGAATAGTAAACTTGAACAGCTTTTAAAATTTGGCGCAAATTTTGCTCATGAATTTAATGAGAACCCTACGCAGACTTGCACAAATTTTATTAAGCTACATCAAGACGGTGATTGGCGTGCAAGCTGGGTACTTGCATTAACAGCCAATAAAAACAAAAGCGAACATTGTCTGAATAGTGAAGATGCTATAAAGATTTTAACGACACTTGAATCACGAAATAAAATATACCCTGAATTGTCATGGCTTAATCAATTTCACTTGCAGTTATTAAACAAGATCCAGAATAAAACTGAAAAAGTGACTCAGTTAAACGACACTATTGGGTTCAAACAATATACGAGCAAAAATCAGCAACAATTGATAGACGAATTAAAAAAAGAAAACCAGGACTTGAAAGAAAAACTTGAAGCGTTAAAAAATATAGACCAAATCAATATTAAATGAAATGATTCAAAATAAATCCAATCTATTTGACAAACAAAACATTCTCTTAGTTGACGATGATACAAGCTTACTAGAACTTCTTTCTATGCGCTTAAATGCCGTTGGGCTAACAGTTAAAACTGCAACCAGTGGAGCAGAAGCACTAGGCATTCTCCCACAATATAACCCCCATCTTATCATCACTGATCTACGAATGGATGAAATGGACGGCTTACAGCTATGTAAATTAATCCAGCAAAACCACGCCTCACTACCCATCATAATCATTACAGCTCATGGCACTATTAAAGAAGCCATAGAAGCAACTAATGAGGGCGTATTTGGTTTTATTACCAAACCAATAGATAACAATGAATTGTTAGATAAAATTCATACTGCCTTATCAATTAGCCCAGTAAACCAGAGCGGCAAAAAGACTGAAACCTGGAGATCTGCTATTTTAACCCGCAGTCAATTAATGGAAAGTCTTTTAAACCAAGTTAAACGACTAGCTCAAGGAGATGCAAGTTTATTTATTCAGGGTGAAAGTGGTACAGGTAAAGAACTTGTCGCCCAAGCGATACACAAAGCCAGTCCACGCCACAAAGGACCGTTTGTTGCTGTAAACTGCAGTGCCATTCCAGAAGAATTACTTGAATCAGAATTATTTGGTCACAAAAAAGGGGCTTTTTCAGGGGCTTTTGAAAATCGCAAGGGTCTTTTTCAATCAGCAGACTCTGGAACATTATTTCTGGATGAAATTGGAGATATGTCCCCAGCATTTCAAGTTAAGTTACTACGAGCATTACAAGAGCGCCAAGTCCGACCTGTAGGTTCAAATGAATCTATTTCTGTCGATGTTCGTATTGTTTCAGCGAGCCATCATAACCTCGAAGAAAGTGCCGAAAATGGTACTTTCAGAATGGATCTTTATTATCGTCTGAATGTCGCCACGTTAAGACTACCCAGCTTATCAGAGCGTCGAGAGGATATATCTCTGCTTGCCAATCACTTTATTACGCACCCTGACAGCACTTATGCCTATATTGCAAAAAGTTTTTCCAATCAAGCTTTGGAATTACTCGTTGGTCATGACTGGCCCGGAAACATTAGACAGCTAAAAAATGTTATTGAACATGTTTCAGCATTAGCCTCAACACCGATCGTACCCGCCAACCTAGTCGAGAAAGTATTACAGGAAAAAAACAGCACACTACAAGGATTAAAGGAAGCGAAAAATCAATTTGAGAAAGAATACCTTATTAAACTTCTAAGCTCCGTGGACGGCAATGTCAGCCAAGCTGCTCGTTTGGCAAAACGAAATCGTACTGAGTTTTACAAATTATTGGATAGGCATCAGTTAAAAGCAGCATCCTTTAAGCAAGAAAAGGCTGAGTATTAAAAGCACTGTCTCAAAAAGAAGACATTTAGCTGTGTAATACCCCCCCCGTTTCTTGGCTACTTAAGAAAAGTATCGCGTATTTACAAAGCTATATTTAGCAATCGTCTTCTTTAGACGACAGTTTTTACTTAAATCATGGAATCCATCGCTTACCACCTTTAAGTAACTCTCGATAAACTTATCATTTACTTTATTTGACCGCAGTAGCTTATCTTTGGTTGCGATATAGCAGATAATCTTAAAACAGGCGATTTCAGCGTAAATCGAGCATAGAATATTAGCTTTTGGTAGCAAAGAGAAAGGTCTCTAATAACGATAAATCCACGCCACCCAACATTTCTTGGCACAATTACTGCATCTTAATAATTAAGGCTATCTGAGCTAAAATTAGAGATTGCTACATTAGCACTCCAAATATTACCAATACCACATTGTACAGTGTCTAATTTTTCCGCATTGTTGTAGCGAAGATAGCCTCCCCCCCCCTTTTTTGAAATAAATTATCGACAAAACACCCATTCACTACCTGTTGACAAAGGTGCATTAAAAACATAACGCTCTTCTGAAAATTCTTTAAGTTGCTCTACTTCTGTTATCCGGTTCTTAATTATAAAATTTGTCATTAAGCCACGCGCTCGCTTAGCATGTATTCCAATAGTTTTATAAATCCCGGCTTTATTTTCTTTAAAAGAAGGTGTGATTATTTTTGCTCGTAATAATTTATGCTTTACAATTTTAAAATATTCATTTGATGCAAGATTAATTAGCAGCGGTAAAGAATCATTGCTAAAATCCTGATTAAGCAACTCAGTAACCTGAGCATCCCAAAATTCATATAAATTTTTTCCACGCTTGTTATTTAAACGTGTTCCCATTTCCAGACGGTATGGCTGAATTAAATCCAAAGGTCTTAGTGCGCCATACAAACCAGACAAAATTCTTAGATGCTTTTGTGCAAAAATAAAATCCTCATCTGCATAGCTATCAGAATCAATCCCAGCATAGACATCGCCTTTAAACGCTAACAAAGCTTGTTTAGCATTATCTAGTGTAAAAGGTTGTTGAAAATCTTGAAAGCGCTGCCAATTCAATTGGCCCAATTTTTCGCTGATTTTCATTAATTCTGACAACTCACCCGAACTAAACTCTTTAACTGTATCTATCAGCACCTGACTTTTTTCCAATTGCCTGGGCTGAGTATGGAAATGATATGCGTTAGATGAAAAATCTAATGTTTTGGATGGCGAAATAACTATAATCATATTTAATCTTAAAAATTAACTTTATCAGGTAAGTCTAATCTGACTCAGCTTTTTTTTCAAAATTATTAATTATTTGTATGCTATATTATTCAATATTGATAAATCAAATCAATCTCTGGCAAAACTAATGTTAATTATCACTTGCTAGGCATACTAACTTCGCTTATTCTTTCCTATTTCATTTATTAAAGGGTTTACATGATTTCAGAAGGGGTTGTAGAACTATCACGTTGGCAGTTTGCATTCACCTCTTTATTCCATTTTTTATTCGTACCTTTAACAATCGGCCTATCTTTCATCTTGGCTATTATGGAATCGTCCTATGTCATCACTGGACGAGAAATTTACAAAGATATGACTCAATTTTGGGGGAAATTATTTGGTATTAATTTTGCCTTAGGTATAGCAACAGGTCTCACCATGGAATTCCAGTTTGGTATGAACTGGTCCTATTTTTCTCATTACGTCGGTGATGTGTTCGGTGCTCCACTGGCCATTGAAGGATTAATGGCATTTTTTATGGAATCAACCTTTGTTGGATTATTTTTCTTCGGTTGGGATAAATTATCAAAAAGCCAACATCTTATCGTTACCTGGCTGGTCGCATTAGGTTCTAATTTTTCGGCATTATGGATTTTAATTGCAAATGGATGGATGCAAAACCCTGTTGGCGCTGAATTTAATTATGAAACCATGCGAATGGAAGTAAATGATTTTGGTGCCTTGATTTTTAACCCTGCTGCACAAGTTAAATTTGTACATACTGTTGCTGCTGGCTATACCACAGCATCAGCTTTTGTCCTAGCTATCAGCGCTTATTACATGTTAAAAGGTCGGGATGCTGCTTTTTCTCAACGCTCATATGCTATTGCAGCTGGATTTGGTTTAGCATCCGTACTCTCGGTGATCGTACTGGGTGACGAAAGCGGTTACACCGACGGAGAAGTACAAAAAATCAAATTAGCTGCAATCGAAGCCGAATGGCATACCGAAAAACCTCCCGCTGCCTTTACAGTCTTTGGTTTTCCTGATCAGGAATTAATGGAAACACATAATGCAATAAAAATTCCTTGGGTTCTAGGACTTATCGGTACACGATCTATTGATACGCCTATTATTGGCTTAACAGAAATACTGGAAAATAATCGAATTCGAATTTTAAATGGAATGTTAGCTTACGAATTATTACAAAAAATAAGCAATGGAAACCATGATGAATTAATAATAGAAACATTTGAAAAAACTAAAAAGGATTTGGGTTATGGATTACTTCTAAAGCGTTATACAGAAAATGTTGTAGATGTGACGGAAGAACAAATTGATCGAGCCGTGAAAGATTCAATCCCACAGGTTGCTCCCTTATTCTGGACATTCAGAATTATGGTTGCTTGTGGGTTTATTACATTATTCGTCTTTATTATTGCTATTATTTCCAGCTCAATTCGAAAATGTAGAACAGACTGGGTTTTAAAATTAAGTCTTTATACCTTACCACTCCCTTGGATTGCCTGTGAAACAGGTTGGTTTGTCGCAGAGTTTGGTCGTCAACCCTGGGCTGTTGCGGAAGTATTACCCACTTTTCTTAGCGTATCGACCTTAACCGAATGGGATATTATTCTCAGTCTAACTGGTTATGCCATTTTTTATAGCGTCTTTTTGAT
>VAPK010722014.1_pt1 | contig 12379 bp, 12 predicted proteins | sample 3395031 | NCBI WGS metagenome assembly VAPK01 (sample SAMN08290443, study PRJNA428436) | hydrothermal vent metagenome | isolation source: Deep-sea hydrothermal vent chimney 1 | place: Pacific Ocean: Juan De Fuca Ridge | reverse complement strand
TACCTGCTCACCCTGATTTACCTGCTCAGCCCAGCGGTGGTGTATTACTACATAAAAGAATGGCGTGGCCTGCGGCAAAAGACCGGCAGCGAGGTTTTTGTCGGCCTGTTCATGATTCCCTTTGCCCTGTTTCTGTTGCTGTCATTATGGGTGTCGATTGGCCTGCACTGGCTGCTGAGTTTTTATCCCTTTGTTTTTATCGGCATGGGTTCCGTATTATCGGCCACCGCCTTGCGTCGAACATTTTATTTCATGCTGCCCTATACCCTGGTGCATGTGATCGTGCTGAGTGTGATGCTGGTTATCGGCCCGGATTTGTTTCGAGAAAATGAAAATACCTATAAAGATCTGGTGTACGGTTTTTATAGTGATGAGATAGTTGAAGGTTTAAGCCCATACCGTGATGACTATATTTTAATGACAGACAGTTACACTGAATCTGCGGTATTGTCCTATCGCAGCGGCGTGCATGTGCCGGTGTTGGGCGTAGGTTCACACCATGCGCGGCAGGACGATATCATTACTGATTTTCGTGAGCTGGAAGGTAAGAATATTGTTTTGATTAGCTATTCCTCTGAACTGGATCAGCACCGTGCTTATTTTGATTCACTGGAAATTCGCAGCTTGCCGATTGCCGATACGGAGTTTCATTATTTTCTTGGTCGGGGATTTCAGTATGAGAATTACCGACGGAAGGTGATCGAGCCTGTGTTATCGCGCTATTACCAGATTCCAGATTATTTGCCGGTAGGACGCTGTGACATGCTTGACCGCTACGCACGGCCATCCGCTGAGTAGCGGCGCTTGACTAGAATGCATGTTCTAATTTAGCATGGTGGTATGAACGCCTCTTCGACTATCTCTATGCGCCGCCTTCAAGTTCGTGAAATTGTACTGGACTCCGCCCTTTATCTGTTTGCAGAAAAAGGCTTTTTTAATACCTCGATTCCAGACATCGTAAGCCACTCAGGGGTTAGCACGGGCTCTATTTACCACCATTTTTTAGGTAAGGAAGATATTGCGCGTGCGCTGTATGATCGACATGTTGCGGAGATGGAAACGGTGATTGCTAAAATTGAACAGCAACATGTTCTAGCGGAAGCACGCTGTCGAGAAATCATTCTTACCCTTTTCGATATGACAGAAAAAGAACCGCTGGTGATGGAATATATGCTGCATGCTCGGCATCAGGAATTCATGCCTGATATTGCACCGGTTTGTTCCTCACGTCCTTTTCAGCGCATGCGTGAAGTCGTAGAAAAAGGGATCATGAAAGGTGAGATTCGACATATGGATGCGATGGTTGCGGCAGTGTGTGTGTTTGGCGGAGCGTTGAAGTTTATTCAGTTTCATCTTGAGGGCATTCTTGAAAAACCGTTGCAAGATTATTTTGATGAACTATGGCGTAATGCCTGGTTCTCGGTTAAAGCCTAAGATGAAATAGTAGCACCAATAAGGTTGATGAAGTAATGGAATTTTTTAGAACCGTAAGCTTACTGGCAACAGAGCAGGAACTACAACAACAGCTACAGGTAAATAGCCTGTCGCGTTTTTGTGCTTCCATTTATGAGATTGTAAGCCATGAAAAAGATCAGGCCGAGGTTAGTATGCTCTGGGGGCTGTTTGAGGTTCGGCGTGAATGCATTCGAGGTGGCGTACGTTTCAGTTTGCCCAATTGTTTGAATGCCGTGGCCTGGTCAATCACGATTAGCTCAGACGATGAGGTGCATGAGATCACCGTGCATTGTACGATCAATCGCAAGCAACAAGATGCGGACTTTGTTGAGTCGTTGGAAGATTTTGTCGAAGATTGGCGACAAGGTTTGAGTGAGCAGCTGCAACTTGCTAGCGACAGTGAAACTGTGCAACGTGCAAAGCATGGCTGATATTCGCAGCTCTACTTTTGGTTTTATAGTATTGCTATATGGCTTATGCGGATTAGCGTTTGCCGGGCTTGATAAAACAGTTGATGAACAAACCGGTCTAATTGGCTGGAAACTGAAACAGAGCGGCCTGGAGCTGGAACTAATTCAGCGTCTACCCGATCAGACTCGCGCCTTTTTTCTTGCGCGTGGATTCCCCGCTGAAATTGCTGACACGCTGGGTGAATCCTGTATATTCCAAACCATTTTGCGCAACACAGGCTCATCCGCAGCATTAACGGTTAGCCTGAAAAACTGGCGGGTCAATCAGGCCGGTGTTAGCCAATCTTTAAAACTCAAGGAAGTCTGGGATCAAAGCTGGTCAGATGATGATGTTAGTAAGTCTGCGCGGCTGGCGTTTCGCTGGGCAACATTTCCGACTGAACAGACTTTTCAAAAAGGCGATTACAACTGGGGCATGATCAGTTTTGGGCTACCAGCAGGAGCGCATTTCAGACTTGATCTTGTCTGGCACGATGCGAATAAAAAACACATCGCACAGATAGAAAATTTGAGTTGTGCTGATGACCGGTAAAAAGACATGCGGATAAAAGCAGATTGAGAACATGTAAATGAAATCATTAGGTATAAAGTTTAGCCTGTTTGTTATTTGTAACCTGTTTGCATTAACGCTCTATGCGGAACAGACACTAACGCCATTGACAGATAAGAAGCTGGCTCCAGATCTGGAGCTAGTGGATATGGATGGTGTGAAACATGACATTCGTGACTACCGAGGAAAACCGGTGATTATTAATTTCTGGGCGACCTGGTGTCCACCCTGTCGCCGAGAATTACCGTCCATGAATCGCGCATGGAAAAAAATAAAGGATGAAGGTATTGTGATGCTGGCCGTGGATGTGGGTGAAGATGAAGATACTGTTTTTACATTCATGGGCGATTACCCGATTGATTTTGTGGTTCTGCTTGATAGCAGTGGCGAGGTCTCGGCAAACTGGCCAGTTGTTGGTCTGCCAACCACCTTTGTGCTGGATAAGGAGGGTCAGCTGGTTTACCAGGCGATTGGTGGGCGCGAATGGGATGAAGACGTTTTGCTGGATAAAGTGCGCGCTTTAAAATAAAGCATCATCGCCAGGCTGCTTGTTCTATAATCCTGTTTTCTAATTTCTCGGAAGTATTGTTATGAAAATTTTCCCGTCTATTGTATTTTTGCTGTTATTGCTGGCAGGACAATTTGTACAGGCCGCAAGCGATAAACCTCTTAAAATAGTCAGCAGCGCCTGGCCACCCTACGTCGATAAAGATGCGCCGGGAAAAGGTGCTGCGATGGATCTGGTTACTCGAGTTCTGAAGAAAGCGGGTTATGAAGTCGAAATTTCAATTGAATCCTGGCCGCGTTCGTTACAGGGAGCAAAGATTGGCATTTATGATGTGGTGACCACGGCCTGGTATACGGAAGAGCGAAATAAAGAACTTCACTTTAGTGATTCTTATTATGAAAATGTGATCCGCTTTGTGATGCGCAAGAATGATCCTATTCGTTTTCGTACTTATGCGGATTTACAAAATTTAATTGTGGGGGTAGCAACGGGCTATGCCTACGGCGATGAATTTGATCGTGCCCATGGTTTTTTGAAAATTGCCAAAAATCATGTGATTCAGAATTTACTGCTACTACAACAGGGGCGTATTGATCTGACTCTGGGAGATGAGTGGGTCATTCGCAATGAATTGACTCAATATTTTCCAAACGCGATTAAAGAGTACGAATTTCTGGGACAACCTGTATCAAGGCGGGGTTTACATATTGCAGTAAGTCGAACCCGTCCTGATCATGATGAAATTATTGCTGCGTTCAACAAGGCATTGGCGGCAATGAAGGCGGACGGCAGTATGGAAAAATTACTGGAAAAATATCGCGGACAATTGGTGCATTTGAGCAGCACGCCGTTATGACAACCTCAACGTAAAGACGGCAGGGCGTGAAGAATTTAAATTGAAGTAAAGTAAATAATCTTTGCATCTTTGCGTTAAAAATGTGGTGCCTATTTCCCTTCCAGCTGCGCCAGTTTTTTCTCCAGCTCGTTAATGCGTTTGCCCATCTCATCCAGCTGTTTGAAACGTACCGAGAGTCTACGCCATTTTTTCATCGGTTCCAGCGGGGTGCCTGAGCCATAAGCACCGGGCTCATTAATCGATTTCCGAACCTCAGAGCGTCCCGCTAGCAGGACGTTATCGCTAATGTTTAGATGCCCCGCTATTGAGACTGCGCCGCCGAACATGCATTGTTTGCCGATCTGGGTACTGCCTGAAATACCGGTTTGCCCGGCAATCACCGAGTCTGCACCGATGCGTACGTTGTGGGCAATCTGAAGTAGATTGTCCAGCCGCACGCCGTTTTCGATAACGGTATTATTGATAGCGCCGCGATCAATGGCGGTGTTGGCACCAATCTCGACATCATCACCAATGATGACTCGACCGAGTTGTGGGATCTTGACCCACTTGCCTTTGTCGTTGGCCTGACCAAAGCCATCGCTACCGATAACAACGCCCGGATGTATCAGCGTTCGCTCACCAAGTTCGCAGTCATAATTGATAGTCACACTGGCAACCAGCGTGGTTTGCTTACCAATGCGTACGTTTTTACCAATGACGCAGTTTGCGCCAATTTGCGCATCCGCTGCAATCACTGCATTGGCTTCAATCACACTGCCGGGGCCGACCCAGGCGGTGGCATCAATCGAGGCCTTATCATCAACAATGGCAGACGGATGAATGCCGGGGATATGGAAACGCTGTGGGTAGAGCAGGCTGGCGGTACGGGCATAGGCGGCGTAGGGATTGTCGACCACAATGGCGGTCACCGGGCAGTGTTCGGCGGCAGCTTCGTTTACCAGCACGGCACTGGCCTGTGTATCCTTCAGTTGCGGCAGCATACGCTTGTCCGATAGAAAACTAATTTCACCGGCCTGCGCATCTTCCAGGGAGTTGATTGAGGAAATAGTCAGGCTTGCATCGCCAATAATGCGGGCGTTCAGATGCTCGGCAATTTTAGCAATAGTATAGGCGGTGGCTTTAATTGAAGGTTGAAAACTATCTGCCATGTTGAGGTTCCATGTTGAGATTCCAGGTTAAGTTCAGAGCAATAGTTTTTAATATATCGGTTTTCAGGACATAAAAAAAGGGAGCGGTTTGACGCGCTCCCTTTTTTAGACTCAGCAGATTTTTAGCTACAGCCTTTAGGTCGTGGTAGACCGGCAACCTTGTTGGCACATTTGATCAAACCTGTAGGAAACAGAGAATAAATGTATTTCTGGCTGCTTTGATCCTTGCCGTATTTTTCTTTCATCAGCTTGGAAAAATTACGTGGCTCACAGACGGCACCGTTATCGGCAAAGTATTCACGCGCCAGGTTGACGATATTCCAGTGTTCTTCAGTGAGTTCGCCAATATTTTCATTTTTGCTGACTTCCATCGCCAACTCTTCACTCCATTCATCCAGATTTTCCAGCCAGCCAGCTTCACTCAGCTGGATCGTTTTACCATTAACTTGTGCTTCCATAATAACTACCTCAATTGGTTCATATATTTTTATATTTAAAGTTGACCAATTTTATCAGGTACTAGTGAGAATTACCATACACAAGGCACGTTATTGCCAACGGCCTGACATTCTGTACCGTGAATTAATTAAGGGTAATTTTAACTTGTTGTAATATAATAAATATATCAGGATTGGCTTTGTTTCTTGTGATTGTAAGCAATAGTTAACTGGTCAATTTTTTCCTGGTCATATTTGCGCAGGCCACTCAAAATCATATTTTTTTCGCCTTTTCCGACAATTTCTCCGGCGGAGGTAAGCTGAAAATTAAGCCGCGCATGCCCCCGTTTGCCGTTAACTTCGAGTTGGCTGCTGGATAGCTGCAATTCGGGGGCGCTGAAATCCAGCCTGTTCAGGTCGATGATCATATTCTGATAGATGACCATGGGACGATCAGGATTGATCATGACCTGATGTTTTTTCATTAGTGGCACCAGAATGTGTGGAAAGGTCTGCCCGGAGAAGGCTACATAGCAGTGAGTTAGATCTGTGATCAGTGCCTGATCCGTGGTTTTTTCTCCGCTACATTTTACGCCCAGACATTCCTTGCCTTTTTCGTCGAGAATTGAAAGTCTGCCAGCCGAGGTATCTGCAAAGCTGAGCTGCATACCTTCGCCCACCATGCCGGTAAAGCTGAACTCCATATGTTGACAGAGTCCGTGGCGTGCCAGGGTTAAGGCGAAGATCAGATCACCGGGGACGCAGAAGCGCTTGCAGTCCTGATCATGGATGGGGTTAAAATCACCGGCAACGTGTTTGGCAAAGTTACTGGCCTGGTCGCGGGAAAAAAAGATTCTGTCGTTATTGCTTGAGTAATATTTATCGAGTTGCATGGCGAGCGTAATATCGTAACTGTTTTTGTAATGAGGCGGGCAATATTAGCATAAATGCCGCAGTGAGTGGTGTGAGCGGTGATGGGACGGCAGTGATCGTTTAATCTCCGTTGGTTGTAATTCTCCGCAGCTTGCTGCGAAGTTCTATTGTAGGTGAGGCTTCAGCCGCATATGTTCGCCTGAAGGCGAACCTACATACGCGGATACCCCGTCCGCTTGCGGCGGGGTGATTCATTCATCTGTAGGCGAACAGCATCATTCAGGTTTGGTGCTGTATCGAGGTGCAAAAACAGGAACTCAACCAGCTTATACTGCAATCCATTGCAGGTAGGCATGATTGAGTTCATTGCCCCAGAGCAGGGCAATCCAGCCGGCGGCAGCGAGGAAGGGACCAAAGGGAATGGGGATGCCACGCTGGTGCCGGTTGCTGGCAATCAGAGCAATACCGATAACAGCACCAACGGCTGATGAGATAAGAATGATTGCGGGCAACATCTGCCAGCCCAGCCAGGCACCGAGCATGGCCAGCAATTTGAAATCACCGAAGCCCATGCCTTCTTTGCCCGTGAGTGCTTTAAACAACATGTAAACTGACCAGAGCACCAGATAACCCGCTATGGCACCGATGACGGCGGATTCCAGATCAACAAACAGATGTTGGGTGTTGAGTAACAGACCCAGCCAGAGAAAGGGTAAGGTGATGGAGTCTGGCAGGTATTGCTCATCCAGATCAATGAAGGCCAGCGCAACTAACGACCAGCTGAGAAGGATGGCAAAAGCCGCCGTTATACTCACACCAAAATGCCAGGCGCAGGCCAGACTAAGCATGGCGGTGAAAAGCTCAATCGCTGGATAGCGTAACGAGATCGCTGTTTTGCACTTGCTACAGCGACCACGTAAAAACAGATAACTGATGATGGGAATATTCTCCCAGGCAGCAATAGCATGGTCACAGTGTGGGCAACGGGAGCGAGGCGTACTGAGGTTGAAGACCGTTGCAGTTTCAGTGCTGGGGGATTGATTCGCATCCTCGGCGAGAAATGCCTGACACTCAGATTTCCAGCCTGCTTTAAGCATGATAGGCAGGCGGTAAATCACCACATTGAGAAAACTACCGACAATTAACCCCAGCAAAAAGGTAGTGAGATAGTAAATCCCGATATGTTGCTGGAATAATTCGTTCAGCATTCAGTTTAGTTGTGCGTTTATCCGTTGACCACTTTACCCATCTGGAAGATAGGCATGTACATGGCGATGACCAGACCGCCAATCAGGACACCGAGGATGGCCATGATCAAAGGCTCTAACAGGCTGCTCAGGCCGTCCACAGCATTGTCGACTTCTTCTTCATAGAAATCGGCAACCTTGGATAACATGGTATCCATTGAACCCGCCTCTTCACCAATGGCGGTCATCTGTACCACCATGTTGGGGAACAGGTTAGCCTGTTTCATGGCAACGTTAAGCTGGGTACCGGGGGAAACTTCGTCACGCATGCGCATCACGGCCTCACCATAGACCACGTTACCGACTGCACCCGCGACGGATTCCATCGCTTCGACCAGAGGCACACCGGCTGCAAACATGGTGGCCAGTGTGCGAGCGTAGCGGGCAATCGCGGCCTTGCGCAGAATAGGGCCAATGATGGGGGCGTGTAACAGGGTTTTGTCGAGAAAGATATTAAAGCCTTTAGAGCGCCTTTTAGCCTGCATCACGCCATAAATCACCAGACCAATACTGCCAAAGATAGCCCACCAGTAGACTTGAAAAATCTTGGACAATTCAATTACAAACTTGGTCATTGCCGGCAGATCAGCACCAAATCCTGCAAACAGTTCTTCAAACATGGGGATAACAAAAATCAGTAGAATCGCAGTGATAACAAAAGCGACGATCATCACTGAAGCGGGGTAAAACATGGCCTTTTTGATTTTACCCTTGATGGCCTCAGTTTTTTCTTTGTAGACGGCCACCTTGTCGAGGATGTCGTCCAGGATACCGGCATGCTCACCAGCCTGCACCAGGTTGCAAAATAGTTCATCGAATTGCAGAGGATGTTTTTTCAGTGAATCGGACAGGTTACTACCGCTTTCTATGTCTGTTTTAATGGTGTTGAGTAATTCCTGCATGCCTGCGTTTTCATGACCCTTGCCAATAATGTCAAAGGCTTGCACCAGCGGTACGCCTGAACTCATCATGGTGGCGAGCTGGCGACTAAAAATGGAAATATCGGCAGCTCTAATTTTTTTACTGCCGCCAAACAGGGGAGAGGATTTCTTTTTAACTTTTGTCGGGTTGATACCCTGGCGACGAAGGTTGGCCTTGACCAGTGCAAGGTTGGGGCTATTGGTTTCACCCTTAACGATATGTCCCTTACTGTCTTTACCTTCCCAAATGAAGGTACTCTTCTTTAATGCTTTTTCCGCCATGATTTTATTCCTGTCAATTTCATCGGCTTGCTGCTGTAGGTACGGCTTTAGCCGTACAATTGCCTTAGTATAAGCGCTGTTGTTCGCCTGAAGATGAATCTACAGGTTGGTAAATTACATAGACGGATATGAATATCACTCTTTAGTGACCCGGTTAACTTCATCGAGGCTGGTAATGCCATTTTTCACTTTCAGTAAGCCTGACTGGCGCAGATCCGGGATGCCTTCTTTTTGTGCCTGATCGGCCAGATCAATGGCATTGGAGCCAGCCATGATCATGCGTCCCATTTCTTCTGATAATGGCATCACCTGATAGATACCTACTCGTCCTTTATAACCATCACTACATTGGTCACAGCCTTTGGGGCCATAAATTTGCAGTCCATTGGTAACTTCTTCATTAGTGTAGCCTTCTGCTAGTAAGGCTTCTTTGGGGATATCGAGTACCTGTTTGCATTCGGGACACAGACGTCGAGCCAGACGCTGAGCAATAATCAGGTTAACCGCTGAGGCAATATTATAGGGTGGTACGCCCATGTTAACCATACGAGTCAGGGTCTGAGGCGCATCATTGGTGTGCAGAGTTGATAATACCATATGGCCGGTTTGCGCGGCTTTGATTGCGATTTCGGCAGTTTCCCGGTCACGAATTTCGCCGACCAGAATAATATCTGGATCCTGGCGCAGGAAGGCGCGCAGGGCACTGGAGAAATCCAGTCCGACCTTGGTATTAACATTGACCTGATTGACACCAGCCAGATTGATTTCCACCGGATCTTCCGCGGTAGAAATGTTGTTGTCCGGTATGTTGAGAATGTTGACGCCGGTATAGAGGGTGACAGTTTTGCCGCTACCGGTTGGGCCTGTAACTAGAAACATGCCGTAGGGTTTGTGCAGTGATTCCAGAAACAGTTCTTTTTGTTCGGGTTCAAAGCCTAATGCATCGACACCTAGCTTGGCACTGTTGGGATCGAGGATACGTAGTACAATTTTTTCCCCAAACAGAGTGGGGCAGCTATTAACACGAAAATCGATAGCGCGATTTTTGGACAGGTTTAGTTTGATGCGGCCATCCTGAGGTACCCGACGCTCGGAAATATCCAGCCGTGACATGACTTTAAGACGGGCAGACATGCGTGGTGCCATGCTAATAGGGGGGGCGGCGACTTCCTTTAGCACCCCATCAATACGAAAGCGTACACGATAGGTTTTTTCATAAGGTTCGAAGTGAATATCGGATGCGCCCTTGTTGATGGCATCGAGCAACACCTTATTAACAAAGCGTACAACAGGGGTGTCGTCAGCGTCGGATTCGGTGACCGCGCCCTTGTCTTCATCCTCATCGGCAAACTCGACATCATCAAGATCGGCATCACTGAGTGCTGAAAGCCCGGTGTCGGTTTCTTCCATCGACTTATCGATGATACGGCCAAGCCTGTCGTCGAGCACCAGAATGGCTTCGGTTGGAATGCCCACATGGAACTTGATTTCGTCCAGAGCCTGCAGGTTGGTAGGGTCGGAAACCGCAATATAAAGTCGGTTGCCGCGTTTAAAAATAGGCAGGCTACGATGCTTGCGGATCAGGTTTTCTTTAACCAGCTTGATGGTGTCAGGTTCGATACTGATACTATCAATGTCAAACAGGGGTACACCAAATTCTTCGGCGGCTGACTGGGCGATGGCACGGCTGTCTACAATTTTTTTATTAACAAGATGGGTGACAAAGGGAATTTTTTCTTTCTGAGCCGATTCCTGAGCTTTCAGCGCTTGTTCATCACTTAACAAGCCGTCGACAATCAAACGCCGAGCTAGACCACCAAGGTGAATTTGTGTTGCAGGAGTTGCCATAAGTTAGTTGCATCTTCTGTTGGTTATCTCTGCCCAGTTAATTTTTTGGCAGAGCAGGGCGAAAGTAAAAACCCCAAGTGTTATAACCATTTGGCGCAGTTATTTCAAGCACTTATCGAGGGTTGTTAGAACCGGTTCAGGTTTATTTATCGGCACAAAAGGGGGAAACTTGATTGTGGAATGTGATAATTGTGGGCAGTTTCCCTGTATCGACAAAGCTCGGCTGAGTGGAATATGGTGGCCTCGGCTAACCCTAATTTAGTTGCTGGCAGTCAGCACATCAGTAGCGCTCAGCATGCCTTTGCCTGTTGCTGTGATGGTGTAACACTCGGTCGGGTTATTGTTGGCATCCAGAGCACCATTGCCACCGCCACCCAGCACGCAATTTGCAATAGCATAGGTGAAATTTAGCGCGAGGATATTTTGGGCATTAGTCTCGCTTCGATCCCAGGGGGAGGGTAGCCACATACCATTAGCGTTGGCAATGAGTGTGGCAGTATTGCCACCGCTAAGGAAAAAGCCATTTTCCTCGAAAAATTCAACCTGAGCGAGATGAATGGTAGCAATGTTGTCCTGGCCTTCCGTCATGCGCGCAGTATGCACATAGCCGTTGTAGGCGGGAATCGCAATAGCAGAAATAACAGCAATAATGGCAACCACAACCATGAGTTCAATCAGGCTGAAGCCGGAATTTAATTTTTGACGACAATGAAGCATGTAGTGTCTCCTGGAACAAATAATAGCTATATTGTATAAGTTTAGCAGTTGTTTGATTGCAGTGTGTTTTTCTAGCCGGGTAAAAATTGATAATCTGTGATTAATGTCCGCAGAGGAAAATAAGGGTGAAACTACGGGAGTTGATGCTGCTACCTGACGAAATAAACAGCAATCCACCCATAAGAACATTATAAATTTCTTATAGGTGTGTTTTAAGAGCTAACTCTTGAATTTTTCCAGAACATGCCGACAAAAGAGCTACTATAGGATTGAACTCAATTTTTTCTGGCGCTGGGGCGTTTATATCGCTACTGTGTCAGAAAATTTAACTCCGAGCCTATAGAACTTTACTCAGAAGCAGGATAACCAAGCAGATCTTATGTCTGAATCGCTCAGCATTATTTTACCCGCCAAAAATGAGGCCTCTTCGCTTGTTCGCCTCCTTCCTGATTTGCGAGACCGCTATCCTGACGCAGAGATTATCGTCATAGATGATGGCTCGACCGACAACACAGCTGAAATTTGTGCGCAGAATAAGGTTACCTGTGTGAGACATGCGCATAGCCTGGGTAATGGTGCCGCCATCAAACATGGCGCACGTTTTGCCAGTGGTAAAGTGCTGGTGTTTATGGATGCTGATGGTCAGCATGATCCGGCTGATATCGACAGGTTACTGGAGCGGTTGTACAGTGGCTTTGATATGGTGGTAGGGGCTCGTGACAGTAGTTCGCAGGCAAGTTTGGCGCGCAAGGTAGCCAATGGTCTTTATAATCGTATGGCAAGCTGGATAGTACGACGTCCTATCCGAGATCTAACCTCTGGATTTCGTGTCGTGCGGGCGAAAAAATTTCGCCGTTTTCTATATCTTTTACCCAACGGATTTTCCTATCCAACGACCATTACCATGTCTTTTTTCCGTGCGGGATACCTGGTGGATTACCTTTCTATCACGGCTAATAAACGGATTGGAAAGAGTCACATTAATTTGTTATCAGACGGTGCGCGATTCTTATTGATTATCTTTAAAGTGGGTACACTCTATTCACCATTGAAGATTTTTGTGCC
>VAPK010359877.1_pt1 | contig 12385 bp, 7 predicted proteins | sample 3395031 | NCBI WGS metagenome assembly VAPK01 (sample SAMN08290443, study PRJNA428436) | hydrothermal vent metagenome | isolation source: Deep-sea hydrothermal vent chimney 1 | place: Pacific Ocean: Juan De Fuca Ridge | reverse complement strand
TTGGAAACCCTTGCTGTAGAATGACTACAGCCAAGGATTTCCGCCTGACTCTCCACAAAAAATCACTCGCCCTAAATGCTAAATTTTCATGTGCGAAGAGTCTACAATAGCTTGAGAAATTGACGTGTCTTTCTGTTTACCTTAGGTGTTGCGAAAATAGTTACTAGCTCACTATGCGCCTTGAATATAAGCAGCTGATTTGAAGACACAGGGCCTGCACCAATTGAAAATCAAGAGTTGTACAACTGTCCTTCCAGTTTGTTTAGATTCAATCGATTTCAAAAACTACGGTAGCTTATTCTGCTTTACACTACTTTTAACACCTTTACTCTATTTATAAACTGCGCTATCCTGTTGAATATAAATAGTTATAGGTAGCACGCAGCTTTTTGTGGGTCGTTTGTTCAAGCGTTTGAGTGATAATCGAGCATTCGAATCGCCGTACCCGCTAATTTTTATAACATTCCCTCGTAATTCCAGTGACAACAGCTTTTCTGTTCTGCATTAACGCTTATCTCAGGTTGTTTTCATCTATCATCAGCAGTCGTGGTATTTTCTAAATGATAGGCATTAGAATTCTACAGCCTCGTTACAGAGAGCTTATTTGGTACAAGACATGGGCGGGTTTACGCGCTGAAGCATCACAGAATTATCTGAGCTTTTTATGGTGGGTATTCGAGCCGTTGTTGTCAATGGCGATTTATTATTTGGTATTTGGTCTTTTGATTCCACGCGGTACACCTGATTTTGTGCCATTTTTGCTGATTGGTCTGATTACCTGGCAATGGTTTGCAAATACAATTGTTCATAGTTTGAATTCAATTATCGGCAACCGCCAATTAATGACACAAGTTGATTTACCCAAGGCTGTGTTTCCCAGTGTGATCGTCGGAATGGATGTTATCAAGTTTTCCTGCGTATTCATCTTGCTTTTAGTGTTTTTATGGCTATATGGTTTCATGCCTGGCTGGCACTATTTTGCTTTGCCTGTAGTGATGCTGGCGCAGTTTTCCCTGATATTGACTTTTTCGTATTTAGCAGCTGCAATTATTCCGTTTTTCCCTGATTTGCGTTTTCTTGTTCAAGCAATGTTGCAATTGGTATTCTTTGTTTCTGGAATTCTGTTTGATGGAAAATCTATCCCTGAACAATACCAGCAATACTTCTATCTCAACCCGATGGCAAATGTGATTGACGCTTATCGCGATATTCTGATGCATAACCAATGGCCAGATTGGCCTGCATTGGTTGTCGTGTTTGGATTTGGTGTTGTCGGTCTGTGCTTTGGGTATGCAGTAATCGCATATTACGACCGTTATTATTTGCGCATTATTGCCAGATGAATGTTGTTGCGAAAATGATAGACCATCAATCACTATGAAGAATTTCGAGCACACCGATGTCCCACCAATTATCTCAGTGCGTCATGTAGGAGTTACCTACTCACGCAAGGGGTTGTTTCATTCCAGCAGTTTTGAAGCATTAAAAGATGTGTCTTTTGATTTGTATAAAGGCGAATCACTCGCTGTACTCGGGCGTAATGGTGCGGGGAAAAGCACCTTGTTGCAATTGCTGGCTGGCGTACTTCAGCCAGATCGTGGAGAATTGATTAATCGTGGTGTACAACCACAGTTACTAACCCTGCAAGTTGGTTTCGACCCTAAGCTGACTGGTCGTGATAATGCTATTCTAAGCGGAATCCTTCTCGGACGCAGACGTCGTGAAGTCGAAGCACAGCTGGATCAAATTTTTGAATTTGCAGAGCTTGAGCAATTCATTCACTCTCCATTGTCCACCTATTCAACAGGGATGAAGGCAAGGCTGGGTTTTGCAGTCAGCACATACCTTGAACCTGATGTGCTGCTGATTGATGAAGTACTCTCGGTCGGTGATGCAGATTTTCAAATCAAGTCAAGAAAAATCATGGAAGACAAAATCGCCTCAAATAAAACCGTTGTGATCGTCTCACATAACGTTGGAATGATACAGAAATACTGTAATCGTGCAGTCTGGATTGATCAAGGAGTCAGCCGGATGGAAGGCTCTGTAAATGAGGTAGCAAAAGCCTATGCTCAAACTACCACATCTGCTGTAAAGCGCTGATAAGTTCAGTACGATACAATGATCGAACTGTTGAAAACCTGATCAATTCAATAATCTGTGGAAGCATGACGCAAGATTTTTGTTAACTTAATTGTGCTCAGGTACTTAGAACATGTCCAAGATCTTAATCAAGATACAGCGCAAGGCAATAGTGGACGCAATAGCACGACATACTGGAGTATGTTATTGATTGCGAGTTACCTTATTTCCTCTTTTGCGAAATCATCAACTGCGAGAATTTTGCGCCTTGCAAACTCAATTGATTGCATTTGTTGTGCCTCAATCTCAGTCAGCAATCCAGCGTGCAGCGCTCTCGCATAAAGTGGATCGTCTCCTTTCGCTTCTATTTTCCCTGATTTGACTGCTTGTTTTAGTTTCTTTTCGATCAGTTCTGTTGCTGCCACTAATTCCAAAGTTTTTTTCAGCTCAGCAATGGGTTGGTCGGACTGTTCTGGAATAAATATCCCATCACATAATCTGTCGCGTGCTTCACCTGGTATCATTAGTAATTGCATCGCTTGTCGATGCATATCGTCTGATGGCATGGAAAAACAACGACCTGTCGGAAAAGTGCCAATGCGTAATAGTGTGCCTATTATCGGAACAGGATAATTGGCATACAGTGCGAACAAACTTTCTTGTAATTGATACAAACAGTATTGACTCGCCCAATGCATTAACACTTCATCTTGCTCAGGCCGACCTTGATCTTCAAAACGTTTCAATGCAGCCGAACCAAGATACAAATAACTCAACACATCACCAATCCGGGCAGAGGTATTTTCTCGCCGTTTCAACTGACCACCCAACAAGCCCATACTCACATCAGACACCATTGCCAACACTGCACTAAAGCGGGTTATTTGCTGATAATAGCGTTTGGTCGGGCCATCATGTGCAGCTCGCACCAAGTGTGCATTTGTAAGGCCCAACACAAAGCTTCGCACTTTATTGCTTCCAAAGTAGCCAAGGTGCTTGAATAACAATTGATCAAATTGTTCCAGTGCTTCTACTTGATCAACATTGGCAGCAGCTTTCATTTCATCCAAAACATAGGGATGACAACGCACTGCGCCTTGACCAAAGATAATCATATTGCGGGTTAGAATATTCGCGCCTTCCACCGTAATACTGATTGGTATCGATTGATAAATTCTACCCAGATAATTCAACGGCCCCATCATAATCGCTTTGCCGCCATGAATATCCATTGCATCATTAATCAATATGCGCATATTTTCAGTGAGATGGTATTTGATGATCGCAGTGACTACCGATGGCTTGATATGTTGGTCCAGCGCACTCAGTGTTAGTGTTCTTGATGCATCAATCAGATAGGATAAACCGGCTATTCGCCCCAGTGGGATTTGTATCCCTTCAAAACGACCAATTGGTAAATGAAATTGCTGGCGAATCGCTGCATAAGCACCCGTTGTAAAACTGGCCAGCTTTGCAGCACCAGCACTCAACGCAGGCAAGGAAACACCACGGCCCTCAGCCAGACATTCCATTAACATACGCCAGCCCTGGCCTGCATAGTCTTGACCACCAACCAGCCAGTCAATGGGAATAAACACATCTTTGCCTGAAGTGGGGCCATTTTGGAACGGAATATCAATCGGCAAATGGCGGCGACCAATGGTGACTCCCTGTGTATCAGTAGGAATTAACGCTAAGGTAATACCAATGTCTTCTTTATCACCAAGCAAATGATCAGGATCGTACAGTTTAAACGCCAGGCCCAGCAATGTAGCGACGGGAGCAAGTGTGATATAACGCTTCTCCCAGTTGAGATGAATACCAAGAACATCTTTTTCGTCATTAAAATCCTGTCTGCAAACCACTCCAGAATCAGTCATTGCCCCGGCATCACTGCCAGCTTCCACACCAGTTAGAGCAAAACAAGGGATTTCAGCACCAACTGCCAGTCGTGGCAAGATGTGCTGCTTTTGCTGCTCAGTGCCATAGCTTAACAATAATGCACCAGGACCTAGAGAATTTGGAACCATGACAGTCACTGCGGCGGTAATACTGCGCGTGGCAATTTTCATTACCACACTAGAATGCGCTAACGCAGAAAATTCCAGCCCACCAAATGCCTTAGGAATAATCATCCCGAAGAATTTTTCTTGCTTCAAAAAATCCCAGATTTCTGGAGGTAAATCTTTATCACTATGGGAAATTTGCCAATCATCAAGACGCTCGCACAAGGCTTGCACCGGGCCATCCAGAAAGGCTTGCTCTTCGTCACTGAGCTGTGGTTTTGGCGTGGAGAGTAATAACTCCCAGTTCGGGTGACCACTAAATAGTTCCGCATCCCACCAAACCTCACCCGCCTCCATAGCTTCCCGCTCAGTATCGGATAACGGCGGCAAAACTTTTTGAAACAGGCGGAGAACAGGTTTACTGATTAATCGCTTACGCAATATGCGCAGATTAAGCAACAACAAAACCCCAAGTACTGCAAAGGCGATGATGAAAAAACCTACAGTTAATACAGGCAGTAACAAGAAACCAACCAAAAGGTAGGAGAAAAGACTAACTGACCAGGACTGCAGCGTTACCCTCAAGTAAGCAAGTCCTAGAAATAAACAAACAAGACCCGTGAGAAAGACAAACATCTTACCTCCTTAGCATTGATGCAAAAGCTTGTTCTCTACTAATGTCTAACGCTTCTAGCAAGGTTTGTCAAATAATGTTGTCATTGCGTAACGATATCATAGACAAACAAACTCTCTATAGATTGATTGTCTATTCAGTGCTAAAGTTTGCACTGGTGAGGAAAACAGCATAAACATCTGAATCAAGACAAGTCTGTTGTTGAAGTTATTTCTTGCACGTTCCCAAGCTAATAGTGTCCAAAAATCCAACACTGAAGCTGACAATGACTAATGGATCAAACAATGAGCACACTGAAACAAAATCTTAGAGGTATTTCATTTGCAATTCTTAGTATTGTATTATTTGTTGTCGTCGCAGGATGCTCATCAGAATCAGAAAAAGTCACTCGATCACAACAGACAAAATTAAATTTGTCAACAAAATCCAGTGAGTTATCATACTCGTCCGATCACCCTCATGATGAAACCGTTACAGACATGGAAAAACATAAGTTTCAGCATAAATTCGCTGATCAGTGTGTGGAACGCGAAATTCGTAATTCTCCTGAAACAAATAGTAACAAGAAAAGCTTAGAAAAAACCTGTATGTGTATTGCAGATTACATGATGAAGGATTTAACAGCGGTAGAAGCTGAAAAATTTCTCGACGAAAAGAAAAATCCTCGATCGCTACAGATTCGTTTTAATAACGCAACCTATTTTTGTTCAAAAAACCGATAAAATTATTTTCAAATATTAGTTAATCAAATTTCTGAGTTATTGTAATCGATTCATGGAATTACAAAATAATTAAAGATATATTTAAAGTAGTTTGACGAAATAAATAGACCAATATTACTCGTCTTTTTGCTCCTGACCAAACTATCGTAATCGTTAAATAGAATAACAATACACGTCTTGAGATAGTTCAGACAGAAACTAAAATCCTGCGCAATGTTGATCTATTCCGTCAAACCACCTAACTTGTTTTTTTTATCTCCTTAATAAACCTTTTTTCAGGAATAGATGCCTGATTTAAAATCGTTACTCTTTTTCAAAAAAACAGTAATTTTTGGGTTTTCAAGTGATATAAATTATCTTTCGATTACTAATTTAACAAATGTTAGCGTGTAACCTTTACCCTGTTTTTCAGTATGAAAGCTTGTAATTTTCAAAAATTTCTTTTTTAAACGATCAATAGATAGTTGCAAATTAATGGTGTGAACAATGGATAACAAAATCATGATGCTGGGTACCGGCATGAGCAACAAAGGTGGCATTTCCTCTGTTGTCAAAGATTACCAGGATTACGGTATTCTTAAAAGGCTAGGGATAAATTATTATGCAACGCATAGAGATGGTACAAAATTAGTCAAGTTATTATTTTTTGTGTCTCAGTTTTCAATTATTTTATTGAAGATGCCTTTTTATAAAATAATACATTTTCACACTGCTACAGGTTGGAGCTACCGAAGGCTTTCCATGATATTTTCAGTAGCCAGGTTATATAGAAAACAAACGATTTGGCATATACACACAGGCGAGCTTCATCTCTATTACGATAATGCTAGTACGCTCGAAAAACAGATGATCAAATTCGTACTACGAAATGCGGATGTAGTGATCGCTCTATCTTCGAACTGCAATAAAATGATCGAAGACATTGAGCCACGCGCATCAATTAAAATTTTACTCAATACTGTGAATGTGAATGATTATCAAGTTGATGACCGACAGCTTCATGATCCTGTAAAAGTACTTCTGCTTGGTCGCCTGGAGTATAGAAAAGGCATTCACGATATTTTAAAAGCCATTGAAATTCTTGCAGACAAGAATATTTGTTTTGTTTTAGCAGGTGATGGTGATATAGAAGGTACGAGAAAATTTGTTAAAGACAACAGTTTTGAGAAAATAGTGTCAGTTCCAGGCTGGATTAGTGGGGATCAAAAATTAACACTTCTAAAAGAGGCAGATATTTACATTTTACCTTCTTATCAAGAAGGTCTCCCGATCAGTATTCTGGAGGCAATGTCAGCTGGGCTACCAATTGTATCAACACCAGTTGGCGGTATTCCAGATGCAGTTACTGACGGTGAAAATGGCTATCTAATTGAACCAGGAGATTTTAAGGCACTAGCGTCAAAAATCTTGCTTCTAAGTGAAGATCATAACCTATGGAAAAAATTAAGCCATCGGTCTAGTGAAATTGCCAAACATAAGTTTCATATGTCACGTATAGAGTCGGAGCTTGCGGATTTGTATAATAAATTAATCTCATCGACATGAAAAATCTTATTGAATCAGCTTCAAATCCAGATAAAATGTAATGATCAAAATTGTTTGCTCCACCTGTTAATAAGCGAGGATGTTAATAACATCCAGAAGTTATTAAATCCTCGCTCCTAAGGAACGTACATGGAATAACTTGAACAATGATGCCGCAGGATTTTTGTTTCTGTCGAAACCATCTCAAAAGGCGCATAGTTGTTCTACGCAACGATTGAGATCGTTTCGTCAGGAGCAAAAAGACAAGCCAGAATGTTCAAGTTATTTTATGCACGTTCCTGAGTGTACAACCCAACCACTTAATTTTATGTATCGATTACCATCAAATAGTGTCGTCACAGAAATATTGTCTTTATTAGAAAACACGAATCAGTACTTCGCCAAGTCCGGCATAATCGTTATCAGAGCAAGTTGCTAAGCATTTGATCAAATATCGAGCTGATATTGATGGTTTACGCGCTATTGCAGTCATCCCCATTGTTTTATTCCATGCGGGGTATGACTGGATATCAGGTGGCTTTATTGGAGTCGATATCTTCTTTGTGATTTCTGGTTATTTGATCAGCTCGATTATTCTGGATGAGATATCGCGCGAAAGCTTTTCGTTTATCACATTTTACGAGCGCCGCATCCGCCGTATCTTGCCGGCCTTGCTTGCAATGTTATTGGCAACGTCGTTGGCAGCATATTTCTTCCTACTCCCAGAAGAGTACACGACTCTTGCGCAATCCACTCTAGCTGTCACTGCATTTTCCTCTAACATTTATTTCTGGTTAACATCAAGTACGTATTTTGGCCTTGATATTGTTACAACACCTTTACTTCATACCTGGTCGCTAGGTGTTGAGGAACAATTCTATATCATATTTCCCGCCATCCTGTATGGACTGATATCACGCTGTCAACGCAAAACCTGTATTTCAATAATTATCGGACTTCTGGCATTGTCATTGATAGCGAATATATTGGTTGTTGAAGTCGCAGCAAATTCCAAGTTGGCTTTCTATATGTTGCCTACACGAGCATGGGAGTTGCTGACTGGTGTTGTTTTGAGTTTAGGTGTATTGCCTAAAATTAATCAATCACTGATTGCCAACCTGATCGCTTTGATCGGCGCAGCAATAATTATGTTTGCAATGCTTATTTTAGATGAACACTCGGTTTTTCCTGGCATCAATGCAATTTATCCTGTTTTAGGAACAGCGTTGATTATTTATTCCAGTACTTCTCAAAGCACTGCGGTATCAAACATTCTTGGAAGTCGAGGTTTCGTCGGCATTGGCCTTGTCTCCTATTCACTTTATTTGTGGCATTGGCCAGTGACTGTTTATACCAATATGTATTGGGAATCTAACCTTAATAAGCCCTTTATTGTTGCTGTCTCTTTAGCTTTGGCCTATCTGTCATATCGTTTTATCGAAATGCGTTTTCGAAAACGCTCCAAGGTATTAATTAGTAGGGGAAGGTTGAAAGAGATTGCAGCTGCGACTGTCTTGGTATCATTATGTTCAGTGTTTATTTTTTCCAGTCATGGCTTGCCAGATCGTATACCCGTTGATGCATGGAAGGCAATGTCTACAAATGAGCAGAGAGTCGGGAAGCAGCACTGTAAACAATTTAAAAATAATGAACTGGAAGCTTCGATCTGTGCAATTGGCAGTAATCATACAACACCAGATTTTGTTCTGTGGGGCGACTCGCATGCAGAAGCCATTGCCAATGCATTGCACCTTGCCGCATCAAAACAAGGCAAATCAGGTGTATTGATTAAAAGCCATGGATGTCGTCCACTACTTGGTGTATACCGCAAAGGCAATCATCGTTGCCAAACATTCAACAATGAGGTTGCCAAATACATTCGCAGCCAACCCTCACTCACGCATATTTTTCTTGCAGGCTATTGGCGTATACCATTTACGGGACAAGGATACAATAACAGTAATTTTTTGATTGTCGATGAACACACCATCATCAGATCGCTAGATGAAAATCGCAAAGTATTTAAACGCGGAATGGAAAGAACCTTGCGAGAACTCAAGGACTTCACCCCCGTGATCATTCAGGATATTCCAGAGATAGGATCACAATTCGGCAAGTCAGTAGCCAATCATTTTATACGTGACACCTGGTTAGGAAATTCAACAAATAAGGAATTGATGTTTGCTACGAAAAATCAATCCTTTGATCAAGAGTTTGATGAAATGGTAGCAAGTTATGCGCCTCACCCACAGTATATTGAGGTGCAGGCGGTGTTATGTTCAAACGGAAGCTGCCCATTGCTGTCCAATGGAAAACTTGTTTATTCAGACGGAGATCATTTGTCTGAATATGGTGCATCTCTGCTTGCTCCTATGTTTGTAAATTATTTTACTAAAATAACCTTGACTAGAAATTAATCTATTTTGCAGGGCCAATAACCCATGGATATGTGATATCTTTGGGGTAGCCTGCATATCTCACCAGATGATGAGAAATGCGGGCTAGTCGCCTGTTTAAAAATGATGGTGTTTTCGATGAAATACAAAGCAGCAGTCTATTTGGTTATTCTGGGAGTTGGTTTACTTATTTTGCTGAAAACCTGCGGCAGAGATGGGCCTTCTCAATCGTTATCGGATATTCAGTCACCTGATCAAACACTTTCAAACAGGCCGACCGCAGCCTCTGAAAAAGCTTCCAGGAAAGCGCAGTAAATTCGTGCAACCCAGTATTACTCTTCTCACTTCGCACATGAGAATTTAACATCGTCTGCGAAGAGTACACTCTGATCAGAATTTACTTCTTTGTAAACACAAGCAGGCTGTTTTCAACATCCACAAAGATTTGATCTCCCGGTGCAAATTCAGCTGCCAATATCTTCTGTGCCAACGGGTTTTCAATGTCATTCTGAATCGCACGTTTCAACGGACGTGCGCCATAAACAGGATCAAAACCTTCTTCACCAATCAAGTCCAATGCTGTATCGCTAAATTCAATACTCATATCACGTTCTTTCAATCGCTGCTTGAGAATAGTCAGCTGTATACCTGCAATCTGACGTATTTGATTTTTACCTAACGGTCTGAAGACAACAGTTTCATCAATTCGATTAATAAATTCCGGACGAAAATGATCTCCAACAATCGCCATCACAGCAGCTTTCATGCCATCGTAATCATCTTCTCCAGCCATACTTTGAATCACGTCAGATCCAAGGTTAGAGGTCATAATGATGACTGAGTTACGAAAATCAACTGTGCGTCCTTGTCCATCGGTCAAACGGCCATCATCAAGCACTTGCAGCAAGATGTTGAAAACATCAGGATGGGCTTTTTCAACCTCGTCCAGCAAAATCACTGAATACGGTTTGCGACGCACCAGCTCAGTAAGATAACCGCCTTCGTCGTAACCAACATAACCTGGAGGTGCACCGATTAATCGTGCGACCGAATGCTTCTCCATAAACTCAGACATATCCAGTCGTACCATGGCATCTTCTGTGTCAAACAGAAAATCTGCTAACGCTTTGGTCAGTTCTGTTTTACCAACCCCAGTTGGCCCCAGAAACAGAAATGAACCATTCGGACGTTTTGGGTCTGACAATCCTGCACGGGAACGTCGAATTGAGTCGGAAACAGCTTTGACCGCCTCGCTCTGTCCGACCACTCGTTTTTGCAGTTCCTGCTCCATGCGTAACAGTTTTTCACGTTCGCCCTCAAGCATTTTGGATACCGGAATGCCAGTCCATTTGGAAACGATGTCGGCAATTTCCTCTTCTGTGACATTATTACGCAGTAATTGAAATTTCTGGACTTCGGCTTTGGAGGCTTCCTCAAGTTGTTTTTCCAACTCTGGAATGCGACCATACTGCAATTCGGACAAACGTTGCAAGTCACTGGCACGATGTGCCGTTTCAAGCTCAATCCGCGCCTGATCGAGTGCTTCTTTGATCAGAGCTGTACCTTGTACGGCGGTTTTTTCAGTTTTCCAAATTTCATCTAGATCGGCATATTCGCGTTCAAGTTCGCCGATTTTTTCTTCAAGTTCGGCAAGCCGTTTTTTCGATGCTTCGTCAGTTTCTTTCTTCAACGCCTCGCGCTCGATCTTGAACTGAATCAAGCGCCGATCAAGCATGTCCAATGCTTCCGGTTTGGAATCAATTTCCAGACGAATCTTTGCAGCAGCTTCATCAATTAAATCAATGGCTTTATCAGGCAACTGGCGATCTGTAATGTAACGGTGCGACAGGGTTGCAGACGCGATAATTGCCGGATCAGTGATTTCAACACCGTGATGGGCTTCATAGCGTTCTTTCAAACCACGCAAAATGGCGATGGTATCCTCAACACTGGGTTCATCAACCAGCACTTTCTGGAAGCGACGCTCTAATGCTGCATCTTTCTCGATATATTTTCGATATTCATTCAGTGTTGTTGCGCCAATACAATGCAGTTCACCACGTGCCAATGCTGGTTTGAGCATATTCCCAGCGTCCATAGAGCCTTCTGCTGCGCCAGCACCAACCATGGTGTGCAGTTCATCAATAAACAGGATCACCGAACCATCAGATTTAGCAATATCATTAAGCACTGCTTTCAAGCGTTCTTCAAAATCACCACGGAATTTTGCACCTGCCAGTAAAGCAGCCAAATCCAGTGATAACAAACGCTTGTTTTTCATGCTATCGGGCACTTCTCCATTCACAATGCGTTGCGCCAAGCCCTCAACCAATGCGGTTTTACCGACACCGGGTTCACCAATAATCACTGGATTGTTTTTGGTACGACGCTGTAAAATCTGCACCATACGACGAATTTCTTCATCACGACCGATAATCGGATCAATTTTGCCCTGTTCGGCACGTTCAGTCAGATCTATTGTGTATTTTTTCAGTGCTTCACGTTGATCTTCGGCGTTAGGATCAGTGACCGACTGACCACCACGAACTGCATCAATTGCATGTTCCAGCGCATCTTTTGTTGCACCAGCTTCACGCAGCAATCTGCTAGTAGTGCCTTTATCTTCCATGACTGCCAGCAATAAAAGTTCAGATGAGACATATTGATCATCACGTTTTTGCGCCAACTTTTCAGTGACGTTTAATAAGCGCGACAAGTCATTAGAGATGTGAATCTCACCAGCATTACCACCGGAAACACTTGGCATTCTGTCCAGAGTTTCGCCAAGTTGTGAGCGTAATTTATCAACCTTAACACCTGATTGAGCCAACAAACCTCTAACAACGCCGCCTTCTTGGTCAAGCAAAGCAGTCAATAAGTGAACAGGCTCAATAAACTGGTGATCACGACCCAGTGCTAAAGACTGAGCATCTTGAAGCGCTAATTGAAATTTACTGGTTAATTTATCTATTCTCATGGTTTACTCCATCAATTTGTGGAATTAGCGATTGATACTCAATT
>VAPK010035225.1_pt1 | contig 12385 bp, 14 predicted proteins | sample 3395031 | NCBI WGS metagenome assembly VAPK01 (sample SAMN08290443, study PRJNA428436) | hydrothermal vent metagenome | isolation source: Deep-sea hydrothermal vent chimney 1 | place: Pacific Ocean: Juan De Fuca Ridge | reverse complement strand
CCCTTTGCCTGACATTTGGATGACCTTTCTTAGCTAATTAGAATTGGGTTTTAAGGTCTATTATAGTATCTATTTAATCCGGCCACGCCATAGTTGATTTTTAATTTCACCAATATCGTTAATTTTGATTGTTTGCATCGCCGTGTAACTACTCTATCGCATCCACATCCAAGGTGCCAATCACTTCCCCCGCCATTTGGCGACGCACCCAACCCACATCACTACCATTTAATGCAAAAGGGAATGAGCGAATATTGCTCGGGCTGGAATCACCAAAAGGACGGTTACACGCCGAGATTTCCTGATCACTTTTGCCTGGACAACCCGAAGTTTGAAAAGGTTTGCCTGAGTCAATCAATGCTTCAAGCCGCTTATCGCTTATCCCATAATTCGTGACTTGCCCAGCCTCATTAAATGCCATATCTTTTATATGACCACCCGCATAATCAATAATGAATCGAGCCAATTGCACCCGACGCCATTGGGCTTGCGGTACCGCCCCCCAGTCTTCCATCATCGAGCCCTGTTCGGGAAAAAAGGCAAACATATGATTATGACCACCCATATCACAAATTTTCTGCGCCACCGCTAAAATTTCATGCTCGGTTTCTCCCATCCCACAAATGAGATGTGCCCCAAATTTTTCTGGCCCAAAAATTTCCGCTGACCACTCAATGACCTGCCAATATTTGTCCCAACGGTGCGGGCTATCCACCGTCTTGCCGCGAGTATGCTCAAATATATCTGGGGTGACCGCATCCAACGCCACGGTAAAGATATCCGCCCCGAGCTGTTTCATGGTCAACAAGTCATCATATGACATGGTGGTTGGATTGGACAAAATAGATACCGGAATATGAGGTACTTGTTCGACCCATTTTTCCAATAAAATGAAACTATCCTGGTCTGAGCGAGGATGGGTAATCATGGAAATACACATGCGTTCAAAACCGCCTCGGTCAGCGCCTTGTTTTACCCGATCAATCACTTCATCATAGGAAGCCGTCGGCCAATCTACCCGAATAAAATTACGGTCGGCATAATCACGCGATTCTTCCCGATGGCGCGCTAACCCACAATAACTGCAATTCGCTCGACACCCCTCGGGGTAAGTCACCAACAAATTCAAGCAGTGCGTACAAGCTGTTCGATGCATTTTCCCATCCACTAAACCCAGAGTTATCGCCGCCGCTGTCGACATTTGCACATAGTCAGGGGAACGCATTTCAGGGGTTTTTACATAATAATTAGGCTGGTAAAAATTTAATGGCGCCACATTGTTATTTATCGTTGTGCTCATATGCCGCCTCTCGGAGGAAAAGTCAGTAAAAATCATGCCTGTTAATATCCGGTATCGTCATGGAAAAATATTCATCAAACGCAATCCAGCCACAACGCATCACCTCATCATCCTGCGCAAATGCGGTATGCCAATACTGACTCAACCATTGGCGGCGTTCCACGGCACGTCGCAGCGTCGGTTCATATTGATCACGCATGTCTTCTTCATATTGGTGAAAACTATCCGTCTCACCGGCGAAAAAATCAACCACCGCTTGACCCGCCGCTTCCCCGGAAATCACTGCCGCCGATATACCCGCGCCAGTAATAGGATGCGTTAAACCTGCCGCATCACCCACAAACAAAATTCGGTGGTGGTAATGCAAATGGCTTCTTAACCCGCTCACTGGAATCAAACCACCGGTACGCGATAAAATCCGTTCGCCCAACAAACCTTCATCAATCAATCGACGATGCAATCGGTCTAACGGTGTCTTGAGATCTTTGGCAAAATGCTTATCTGCCCCCAAGCCTAAATTCGCCACATTGCCTTTCGGAAACAACCAGGCATAACCACCAGGATATTCATCAGACAACCAAATATCGGTATCATGGTAAGATTGACTTAACGGCACGCGATACTGCCGGGTATTCACCGTCGCTAAACGCGCTAATTTCAATAGACGAGCCACCTTGGAGTGCGGTCCATCGGCGGCAATCAATACCTGGTAATGCACCGCTATCAGGCCATTCTTGGTGTTCAATCGTGCAATACTATTATGCCCATCAAGCGCCACCAAGCCTGTCCCCAACGCAATCTCAGCCGAGGCTTGTCGCGCACGCTCAACCAAGGCCGCATCAAATGCCTGACGATCGATAATCAGTCCAGGAAATGCCGAAGATGTCACATCACCCGAGGGTAATATACTTTTCATCCCGGTAATCGCTTGCTTGCGTATCGCTGGCGTACACGCATATTGAGACATAGGCAATGGCACAAACTCAGCGCATTGCACAGGAAACCCTGGCCAATGTTTTCGATCAATGGCCAGCACCCGGATACCCGATTGCGCCATTTGCCCGGCGGCACTGGCACCTCCGGGTCCTAAGCCAACCACCAGTGCCTGAACCGAGCGTGGAACACTCATGCGATAGAAGCTTCAGCCTGCTTTGCTAATGCACCATTAAATAACTGAACAAAATCGTCGACCGTCAATAACAACATATCCGCGGAGTCATCTTGAAAAAATAAGCGGATATTTTGTTCTATTTCACTCACCAAGGTATGACGCAATGCCGCTTCTAAATCGACGATAATCCGTTTAGGGTTCACAAAAAAATCACCCGTAATCCACACTTGTTTAATGCGTTCTTTCGCGGTATCTAAATAAATCGAAACTCGCATAAGGCCACCAGCACTGCGATAAATACCCTGTACCGTTTCCGTTTCACTGGCGGGGCGAGTATGCTGAAAAATCCACGCTGGACAATCAATTTCTGCTAAGGCTTGTTGATATTTAACTTGTTCGGTTTCGGTTAATGCATGACATGGCTCAAATTCAATTGAAAAAGCCTCACTAAACGCCGCAGTCATCTGCTTTTTCACTTCCTTAAGACTCGGCGCTTCACCCAACAAGTCCTTTAAATTCGCCACTCGATCACGCGCAGAATCAATCGCTTTATCCGACAATTTTTCAGCGGGAATGCGTAGAATGCGTAACATTTTTTCAACGTCAAAATCAATCAACAACGTCCCTTGATATAAAATTGAATCCCCATCAAAGGCACCCCCTGTCCCTGATATTTTGCGTCCATTGACTTCGATGTCATTACGTGGGCGAAATTGAGCATCCACCCCTAAACGCCGCATACCATCGGCCGCCGCTTCACAAATACGCTTAGCCACCAATGCCATATCAGCCGTCTCAAGAAATTTTTTATCTAAATACAGCTCCCAGCCAATTTGCGAAGGATCAAAATAAATGGCCCCACCACCGGTAATCCGACGTTGAATATCAATGCCCTGCGCCTGACAATAATCAATTAATAACTCTTGCTCAGCACTTTGGTGAAAGCCTAACAAAGCGCTTGGCTTAAATTGTAAAAAGCGCAACGTATGGGGAATATCTCCGCTTTGGTGCGCTTCTAACATCGCTTTATTAATCGCTAAGTTTTCTGCGGCACGCCGTAAACCGGTATCAATCACCCGCCATTGATTACGTATTCTATCCATTTTTAAAAACCTCTATTGACAATCGGAATGCTAGCTAAGCCTGAATGGAGTTTATCATCGCGACGTAAACGTTGCTCATGAGCCATGATCTCGGCTAAATTTAATTCCAATACCGCTTGCGTATTATCTAATGCCATCACTTCATCACCCATCGCAATCGAGCAACAGCTCGCCGAAATTTTCACATTACGCTGCAAACGCGCCGCTAATTCCACCACCCCGTCTGCGGGATGAGCAATCCCCGACAGGCCTGCCATCACAGCATAGGCATCCAATATTTGTTTAGTCACACCCGCCGGACGCGCACACCCAAGCAATAGGGGAGTATCCGCTAATGTTTGACGGGCCGCTAAAAAAAACCCCCCCACATCGGTCGCATCCGGCACCATAAATGATCGATGGCTTGGTGCATATTGCGGCATCACCACCACCAACACCACCGCATCAGGCACCTGCCTAGCCAGCATCGCCAAAGCATTCCACTCGCCAAGTAATTTACCATAATGCAACCCTACGACAATATGGGGGACAACTTTCATCTGAGTGTTCACTAAACACTGCAAGCTATGCTCGAAGTCATCCACCGTGCGTTTTAAATGATAAACTTGGGTAATTGTCTGCGGCGCACCGATAACATCCATCATCGCCGCATCAACACCGGATTGTTCCATGCACTTCGCCATATTTTCGTCAACCAAGGCGGTATGCATCGCGATTTTAAAATGAGAAAAATTATCTTTGATACGACGTACCACCGGATAATAAGACTCGTATTCCACTTCATTACGATGATTTGAGCCTCCCGTCAACAGTATCCCTTGTGCCCCTTGTTCGACAAGCTCATTGACAACCTGCCAAAGTACTTCGGGTGTTTTCGCCGGAATCATTGGTGCTAAAATTTTGGCTTTGCAGTGATCACATTGTAATTTGCAATCACCGCCGGTAATGGAAATCGCTGGCCAGGCGTTTTTAGCGCACTGATTGAGTTCAGCGCTTTGGTAGGATTTAAATGTCGGGGTATAAAAATTAATATCTAAACGTTGAGAGGAATTTTGTAAATCAGCATACTGAGCCATTTCCGATATCAATAATTCATCAAGCGGCACATCGTCTAACGCTTCCACACGGCGTACTGTTTTTATCCAATCGTGCATTCAGCCTTCCCTCCAAGCATGACCGTCAATGGCAACACGCTCCCTTTGCCCAACAACACGCTTTACTACGGGTTACATCCTTTAAAACCTTCGGCCTCCATTTTTTTCTCAAACGCGTCTAATGCATCACTGCCCGTCACCAAATCCACTGACTCACTATCCCAGTCATCAGGTTTTATTTTAACCAACCAGCCATCACCATAGGGATCATCATTGATTAATGCGGGTCGCGTGGAAACCCTATCATTCGTCGCGATAACCTCACCGGCCACAGGCGCCTTAGCCGGCCCAACCCATTTACCCGATTCAACTGTCGTACAAGATTTATCTTTTTTCACGGCCTTACCAACTTTCTTAGGCGTGTAAGACACAATTTGGCCAGCCAATGAAGCCGCATAGGCCGTCAGGCCAATGGTGACATTACCATCCCCTTCTTTTCGCACCCAAACATTATTCTCTACGTTATAACTCAGATCATCCGGAACGTCACAACCACGTACAGCTCCCATTACTAGCCACCTCCCTTTTAGAAAAATAAAATCTATGCGAAACCACAAATCACAGCACCTATTGATAACATATTATTCCAGTCGCGGAAACGGACATGCCAAAAATCACAGGATTGATAGCAACCCCCATCAGGCTAAAACGAAATCACCTTATCACAGGATAAAATTAGATCAGCCAAAACGCCACCGCCTACAATATCATCAATTTCTTCGATCACATCACACTCGGGGTTCATCTCATAACCTGGCAACGCTGGCATACAAAGCTTTAAATTCACACCAGCAAATTTAGCCTCCCGCATAAATTCAATGATTTTTTTACCTCCCTCCATCGCGACTAAATTGTTTGCCACGCCTTTTTCCGCTAAGCGTACACCCTCCATGGTAAAAAAAATACTGACTTCCGCATCCATCGCCGATAACAATGAGCCGATAAAAAAAGGGGTGGCACAACGCGCAGGGGTACTCGGCCCACTGGTCATAATAATCAATACTGACTGCTCATCATTATCTAAATAATGATTATCTGACATCCGTATTCATCTCCCGTCAACAAAAAATCCGCCCACGTTTTCCATAATGAAATTGAAGATCGCATAAAGCAATGGGAATAAAACATTCACAGAATAGATTCAATTTTCAATGCGCTGACATTCAATATTTTCATCAATGATACGCACAAGATATCCTTGCTTAGCCGTCTCCCCTGTCACAAAATCACGTAGTGCAATATCAACGGATTCAGTCAATTTAACACGGGCAATCCAGGCACCGTAAGGGTCTTTATTTAACAAACTGGGATCATTGAGCAAGACCAAATTAGCCTCTTCAATGGTACACTCAAAAAAGTTGGGCACAGGCCCCGCCCATTTAGCACTTTCAATGGTCGCCACGGGTTTTCCCGGAGGACGCCGTGTCCCCGGTCGCCTCACTCGAATATGCATAATATTCCCGGCAATCGACTGTGAAATATCCGTCATACCAATCGTGGCTAAGCCATTGCCATCCACGGTCACCCAAATTTGAAAAGCTTGATCGTAATATAAGTCAGGTATGAACTCACAACCCTGGCAATCCATCGTGATATCTCAAATGATGTTTTTTTGCTTCAGCAAATCAATGGAATCACTAATATTCTCATGGATACCTAATTTTCTCGGCGACAAACCCAGGGCAAGCCCTAACAGTTGCGTGAAATAAATAATTTTGACTTTCGTTGTGATACCGAATACTTTTTCGGCACGGACTTGGTGCATTTCTAAACCAGAATGACACGTTGGACATTCTGTCGCAATCACTTCAGCGCCCGAGTCCTCCGCCGCTTGCAGCAAGTTAAGCACCAACTGGGTTGATGTATCCGCATCGGATAAGGTATGTGCGCCACCACAGCAAGCGGTTTTTAATGGATACGCCACATTATCTACGCCAGCGGCCGCCAGCAAATCATCCATAAAGTGCGGTTTATGCGTAGATTCAGAACCCGGCCCTTGATCTTTTTCCGGGTAAATTTGCCGAGGCCGGGTATACATACAACCATAATAATTGGCGATTTTAACACCATTGAGTTGTTTTTTAATACGTTCTTTAAAACCCTCAACACCAATTTCTTCCATCAACCATTCGAGCAAATGGATCGTCCTGACATTGCCTGTGTACACTGGGTCATCCGCTTTTTTAGCTAAATCCTGGACAGTTTCCATGGCCTGCGCTGAGCTGCTCAGTTCATATTCGGCTTTTTTTAAATTATGGTAGCAACCGTTACAAGGCGCCATCACCGTATCAAATCCCATTTGCTCACTAGCAATCGCTAAATTACGAGCCGATAAATAGGTTTGCAACATAGGATGCACATTTTTAACTTCCATCGCACCACAACAGTTATAGTCCCGCAGGTTCTCCATTTCTAAACCTAACGCATCCACAATAGCACGGGTTGATCGATCATAAGGACCACCTGTCCCTTCTAATGCACACCCTGGATAATAAGCAACTTTAGCCATGAGCCGCCTCCTTTTGTTCACGGACATAAGCTTTCAATACATCGCCCGTTCGTCCCCAAGATTTTGTTTTAGGCTTAAAAAAGAAGTGAAGCCCCGTATGAAATAAATGCACAAAGGGTAAGCGCTGAGACATACGTTTGATGGTTTCAATCAGCCAGTTTTGCATGAGGGGTTGCTTGGTTTTTTTAAAAAAATTCATTAAAATACTCGTCTCTTCAATGCGGCCACGCTGAGAAATTTGATCCCAAAACTCTTCATCAAAGCGGGTCGAGGGTGTCTTTTCAGTATATCCTTCATCTTCAAGCCAATGAGCAAGCGCCTTCATCACACCCTCAGGCCGTACATCTTGCGGACAAATATGAGTACACTTGTGACACGACACACATTGCCAAATAATGTCTTTATCTTTAATAATTTCGTCTTTCAACCCCAGACGCGTTAGGTAAATCCAGTAACGCGGATTAAAATCCACATTTTGCGCATACATGGTACATGAGTTGGTGCATGAACCACATTGCCAGCATCGATGAACATTCTCAGCCCCCGTATATTTTTTTTGAATCATCCCCTCAAAATCATCATCATAATCAAGTAAAGCTCGTGGGGTAATCATTGTATTCCAGTGCCCAGATACATCCACACCGTCAATGACTAAAGAATCATTGGTTTTCAACCTATCCGCATCAATGAGCGATTTTTCATGAATAGCCATTTATTTCTCCGTTGCCCGTTAGCGCTGAGACTTAGCCACATCATTATATGATGCACGATTATTTTACTGATTCCGTGAGGCTATTTTCTTGTGAAACCAAGCCATGTAAGTCTGCCACCGCCCTCATTGCAGCCGCATATCCTTGAGAAATCGAATCATCAATGGTTTCTGGCCCATAGGCCGCCCCTGCCGAATAAATACCTTTTCGCGTGGTACCACAAGCATTAGTATAGTGTTCTGCGCGCTCAATAAAACCATGCTTTTCTAAGGCTACGTCAAACACACGAGAAATTTCTGGGTTGTCTTCATTGGGGTCCATACCAATGGCATGCACCACGATATCGAATGGAATGACAATTGGCCTTTTAACTAAGGTGTCTTCGCCTTTTACTAATAAACGTCCATCTTTCGAGGCGGTCACCTCAGCAATCCGCGCTTTGACATATTTGATTTTAAATTTTTCCTGTGACTGCCAATAAAATTGGTCTTCATAAAGACCAAACGTGCGAATATCCATATAATAAATAAACACATCGGTCTGTGGCGACAACTCACGGACCTCCATCGCTAAATTGGCCGAAACAGTGCAACAAATTTTCGAACACCATTCCCGGCCTATTTGCCGATCACGCGAACCCACACACAGTAAAATGGCGACTCGCTCTGGCACCCGCCCATCCGAAGGGCAAGCGATTTTTCCCAAAGAAACCATTTGCTCCATTTGAGTTGTGGTCACCACATCAGGAAAACTACCAAAACCCCATTCAGGTTTGTTGATCGAATCAAAATGCGTAAATCCTGTTCCTAAGACAATCGCACCCGCTTGCACATGACCACCATCGGAGAGCTTGGCGGTAAAGTTTCCCGCCTCACCGTCAAGCGCGATGACCTTTTTTTCCTTATGAATAGTGACATTACCATCTTGCTCGACGCGCTGCACCATACGCCCGATGGCATCTTTTGCCCATTCGCCGGAAGGCACCAGTTTCGCATAACCCGATAAAATTGGGGCACCGCCTAAAAGTGCTTCTTTTTCAACAAGGGCGACCTGGTAACCGGCGGCTGAAACGGCGGCAGTGGCGGATAACCCCGCGGGACCGCCCCCGACGACAAGTACAGTTGGCTGCATGGATTATTGCCCTCCAATGGCTAATTTAGGATGATACAAATACTCGATATTTCCTTGCTCAACTTCTTTTAAATACGCTTCAAAACGATTTTTGGCCTCGCTCCAGCTTATCCCCATTTTCTCCACCAGATCTTCACAAGGCGAAGCATGCCACTGCAATTGCACGATTTTCAATGGGTCCGCGCCACAAGCTAAGGCCGCAAACTGCACATCCGCCATAATCGGTACCGAAAAATTTTGCCCATGCGCTTGACCAATCCACTGGTTTTTATCCATGGTGGTAATACAGCCCGTATCAATACCGAGCAAGACATCCGCGTTGGCTTCTTCGCGCACCACTCGAATTTTTCGATCCATGGTAAAAGAACGGGTAAATTCACGTTCAGAAATGATATGCCGAAAACCGAAACCACAACAGTCGTACCAAGTCGAATAATCAATCACCTGAGCACCTAAGGCTTGCGCAACGGAGGTCCCTGGTGCCGTCCGATTGCCACCCAGCACATTAGGGTCATAAATGGCATCCTCATGAACCATCTTATAATAATGACAGGCGGCATGAACCGTCGTCCGTATATGCGATACATCAATTTTTTGTAACTCATTGGCCATACGCTGACGCATCACATGCAACCATTCCGAATAATGAACGATCTCTTCAGGAATCACCAGCTTGCCATCCACTAAACGCCCCAATTTGGCTAAAATTTTGGTGACTTTTTCTCTTAATTCTGGCGATTCAATTAAATATTTGCGAATTTCTTTATAATTACCAAACGAAGTACCACAATGTACCAGCGGAAAAAAATGGCCATCACTCAGACCATGCGCTTTACCAGAGACATAAGACTGATGAAAGTTACGTAAAAAAACAGCGGCTAATGACTCAACATTGCCGATCCCCGAGCCATGGTAATTCCAGGCCGTACAAGACGTTTGATCGGTTTCATCCAGATAATCAACCCCCGGCACAAAGCCAAATTCATTCATCAACCATAACAATGATGTCGGGTAACCGGGAATATTACCGCATTGACCACAAGATTTATGATGCCATAGTTGTCTGGTTGGAATTTTCTTTTCCCAGCCAAAAAGTGTCTTTACCCTTTCGGGTGCATGTCCATCGGTAATTCGATGAACAATAATTTCTCCTTCTTTTTCCAACTGCCACATATGATCTCGCACATCGTCCATGCGATCCGCTAAATCCGTGGTACGACGATCAACATGCTTTTTAACCCACTCAGTAGCCTGCACCGCCTCATCGGCGGACAAATTCGACGGTTGAAAAAAAGAACCATGACCGGCAATGCCTTGCCCATCGGTATTATGAAAACCCGGTTTCATGGTCCCTGCCCCGGCTCCATCCGCACTCGTATTATGGTGCCCTGGTGTTTGTTTATTCGTCATAATGGCCTCCTCTTCCGGCTTATCAAGCCAATGTTTTTAACGTGATGCGATCACCGGGTTCATGCACTCGGATTCAATCATCGTCATCTTGCTCTTCTAGCCAATCCTCGTATTCTTCTCGCTTCTCATCAATATAGTCTTCGATCACATCAAACAAATTTTCATCCATCGACTTCAGTTGATCCATCACCCCCGTCATTTCCCAAATGGTATACATTTCCACGGATGTTTTGAGATTCATCTCCCAGGCCGTATTTGTGGTTTGAAGTGTTTTGACAGGAATCGCTTGACGAAGGGTTTTTAAATCGCCGGCCACTTTCTGGATATTCGGTCCCCAATCAGGAAAATGATCCGGCTGAATCATATCCGGTGATAGTTGATTGCCCGTGGTGATGAGTTTTAACATCACTCGGCCAAAAGGACGCAACACACTTTTAGCCGAATCCATCTCATGCTTAATCGCTACCTCTCGCATAATAGCAACTAAACCACCGGGGGAATTATGAAAAGGGCAGCGTGCCGCACAGGTCATGCACTGAGCACAAGCCCATATTTTTTCTTGCATGGCATCATAAATTTGTTCAACATTTTCGGTCCAAAGCAGTTGTACAATCTCTCGTGGACTATAGTCATAGAATTGTGCCGATGGACAAGTTGCCGTGCATATCCCACAGTTCAAACAGCCATTCAGTTCATGGTCATAGCGAAAATCGCTGCGAATATCATCAAAAATATTTTGCATTTCCGCATAAGTTGCCATACCAATGTCCTCGATTGAATTTAATTAAAACATTGCATCTTGTTAACTATAGCTAATTAACCACCCATTCTATTATTTTATACGATGACAAAAAACAACGACCCACAAAATGTTAGTCCATTATTAATATACTAACTTAAAGCCGTTTTCGAGCCATTACTGAAATTCTCTATAGACGTATAGTTTAAACCGCTTTCAGAGGAAAGGTTATTTTATGCCGTTTTTTTACAAGAAAAATCATTAGAAAATATTGTTTCCTCTTCTTTTATTCATCTCGTGTGGATTCGCAGCGCTTAATCCACGCTACGAGTCTGCTGGTGCCCTGTTAGCGACAAAGCGTTACACAAAAAGATTAACGTCCGCGCTACCCGCGAATGCAAAATAAGTGGCGGCTCCACCATAGACAATACCGTCAATAAATTCGCTGGTGGGATAGTCGAACAAGTCAACTGTCATTTGACAACCAATAAACACAACACCCGCTTCATGACACAGGTCACGCAGTGTTTCAATACTGGCCACCCCCTTGGACTTCATTTTACGCTTCATCATGTGTGTTGTCATCGCTTGCATGCCAGGCAAGGTTTGCAATACAACAGGCAAGGGAAACGGCATTGGGATCGCCGGATTGCCGATGGAAGTTATCTGTAAATCCAAATTTTTCTTGAGTAGAGACAAGCCGTAGAAAGTAAAAAACATCTGCACTTCATAATCCAACGCCGCCGCTGTTGACGCAAGAATGAAAGGAGGGTAAGCCCAATCCAAACTTCCCTTAGTGACAATAATGGCTAATTTTTTCTGATTCATTATCCCCTGTCTCCGCTAAGCTTTTTTAGTATCGAATAATTTCAGACAGAGCAAAATATCACCATGTCTAAAAAAATTTAGCTCTCAGCACCCACATTAAATAGGCCAACGAAAATTTAACGACGGCCAATACTGTTAGCTTTTCCTGATTAAAAAATAAAATTTCCCTCCTTCCTCTTTAGATTCCAATAGCTCATTACCTGTCTGCTTGGTAAATGCTTCAAAATCTTTTGTAGAGCCTGGATCTGTGGCAATAATGCGCAATATTTGCCCGGACGCGATACCTGCCAAGCTTTTTTTTGCCCTTAAAATGGGGAGTGGACAGTTTAAGCCGGATGCATCCAATTCTTGATCAAATTCAGCCATTCATACGCTCCTTTGCGTCTCATT
>VAPK010116404.1_pt1 | contig 12396 bp, 12 predicted proteins | sample 3395031 | NCBI WGS metagenome assembly VAPK01 (sample SAMN08290443, study PRJNA428436) | hydrothermal vent metagenome | isolation source: Deep-sea hydrothermal vent chimney 1 | place: Pacific Ocean: Juan De Fuca Ridge | reverse complement strand
AACGCACAGGCTTTGGCAATCGTCACGGTAAGTGAAATGCCCTTTTTCTTTGATGCTTTGATTAACGCTTGCGGTTTTGCGTTAATCATCACTTGAAATGTCGGCATGGTCAGCGACGCCGTCATCGAATGGCTCACTGCACGCTCCATTGCAGTCATCGCCCGACCATGTCCAGGGACCTGAATTTCAGGCATTACGTGTGCAGGCACCTGCGGCGCGACTTCAGAGGGCCGCTCAATAGGCTGAGCACGACGCACGTCTTTACTTGTGATCACACCGCCGAGACCGGATCCTTTTAGTGTATTCAAATTCACATGTAATTCAGCGGCTAATCTACGTGCATGCGGTGAGGCTGTTTTATTTTCCGGTCGCGGCGCGGGTTGAACGCCACTGAATTGCAGCTCGGGTGCTTTGTGCCCCGCAGCAGGATGCGCGACGGCTAATTGGTGTCGCGGCTCTTGATGAGACGGACTGGTGACATCATCTTGCTGCAAATTTTCAATTAATTCGCTGGTCGTATTAACAACTTGATCCGCATTTTCCACAAGGTAAGCCATTACATCGCCAACCGGAATGGTGCTATCCGGCGGCACGATAGGCCCGGATAAAAAACCTTCGCGAAAAACTTCGACATCCATAATCGCTTTATCCGTTTCAACCTGCGCAACCACATCCCCGCGCTCAATGCGTTCACCGATTTCTTTAGTCCAACTTACTACCACGCCTTCGGTCATTGTATCTGATAGTTGTGGCATTTTTATCAGGTGCAAAATACCTTCGGGTCCCTTCTGTAAAAGTTTCTGCGCAGAGGTTTGTTGTGTTTGACTGCTGCCACTTACTTGTTCTGCAGCAGCAGTTTCTGGAGTACCCGATGTTGTAGCGTCAGCAACTTGGACCTTTTCAGAAGTCTGTACTAAATAAGCAATCGCATCACCCACTGCAACCACGCTATCTTCAGGCGCAAGTGGACCGGAGAGGTAACCTTCGCGAAAGACCTCCACATCCATAATCGCTTTATCCGTTTCAACGGTGGCAACAATATCGCCACGTTGAATCTTGTCACCAATTTTTTTTTCCCAACTGACGACAACACCCTCGGTCATGGTGTCTGATAGTTGAGGCATTTTTATGATATACGAATCGGGCATCAGTTAAATCCTGTTGCGAATAGCTGTTGCAACTAGTTGGTTGTACTGTTTATTGCAATGTGATCTATGCAGGTTGGGTTGAGATAGCAAGTTCAATAGGGAACTTCCGCTCTTGTTTGTTTGCGTATCTGTTTACTGTGTACCTAATAACTTAACAACTGCATTCACCACATCATCTTTAGTCGGTATCACAGCCATCTCCAGTTTGTGGTTATAGGGTTGGGGCACATTTGCTGAAGACACTCTCACCGGTGCGGCATCCAGATCAAAGAAGCAGGTCTCATTTATTATTGCCATCACCTCTGATCCCACACCCACAGGCGCTTCCGCTTCCTCGACAATGACAGCGCGATGCGTTTTACTGACTGACTCCGCAATACCAACGCGATCAAGTGGGCTAAGTGCGAACAGATCCACAACCTCTGCGTCAATTCCGTGATCTTTTGCGAGTATGTCGGCCGCCTGCAGACACCAGTGAACTGAAATATTATATCCAAATAACGTGATATCTTTTCCTTGCCTGACGACCTCTGATCCTTCTAATGGATGAAAAAATTCAGCGTCAGGCACTTCACCTTTCATGTTGTACATCAATTCATGTTCATTAATGAATACCGGATCATTACAGCGAACCGCAGATTTAAGCAAACCATAGGCCTGTTTAGGTGTAGAAGGGGTCACTACACGCAGACCCGCAATACCCATAAATACTTTTTCCATACGCGCAGAATGCTGCGCACCTAATTGATGAGCCGCACCACCCGGTGAACGGATCACGACCGGTGCAGTCAATTGCCCACCAGACATATAACGCACTTTGGCCGCCGAGTTAAATATCTGATCCATAGCCAACCAGGCAAAATTCACCGACATAAGCTCAATGATTGCGCGTACACCCACAAAAGAGGCACCAATGCCCACGCCTGTGTAGCCATTTTCAGATATAGGCGTATCGATTACACGCTCTGCCCCAAACTTATCAAAGAGCCCCTGCGTTGCCTTATAAGTACCACCCGCAACGCCGATATCTTCACCCATACAAATAACTAAAGGGTCGTTTGTCATTTCTTCATCGTGGGCACGGCGAATCGCTTCCCAATACATCATATTTGCCATTTATTGCGGCCCTCCGCGCACATAGGGATCATTCTCTGCCAACACATATTTTTCCAGTTCTTCTACTTTCGGCTCTGGCGACTCTTCAGCAAACTTGATCACCTCATTTTCAATTTCATCGATGATTTTTTTATCCAATTTTTTATATTGCGCGTCACTGTATTCACCTGCTTTAATCAATCGTTCCTTAAGAATCAAGATAGGATCGCGCTTGCTCCAGTCTGCCTCTTCGTCTTTTGATCGATAAGCGTTGGAATCTGACATAGAGTGGCCGCGATATCGATATGTCATCAGCTCAAGAAAATAGGGACCCTTGCCCGCTCGCACATGTTTTATCGCTTTTTGAGCAGCGTTAAAAACAACTTCAATGTCTTGCCCATCGGCCTGGTCCGCCGCAATGCCATAACCACACACACGTTTATACTGTTCAGTCACCGCTGTTGAACGATCAATACGTGTACCGATGCCATACAGATTATTTTCGCACACATAAAGAACGGGCAATTGCCACAACGCAGAAATATTCAGCGCTTCGTGAAAAGTACCCTGATTATTTGCCGCATCACCGAGAAAACAAATAGCAATTTCATCACCGCCTTTCATCTTGATGCCTTTTGCCAGTCCCGCCGCCAACGGAAAAGGCCCGCCCACCAATGCATAACCACCATAGAAATGATGTTTAACATCAAAAATATGCATCGAACCACCACGGCCTTTGCTACTACCTGTTTCCTTTCCAAATAATTCAGCCATCACTTCCTTGGGATCCGCTCCGCATTTTATTGCGTGTACGTGATCGCGATAGCCGGTAATCACATGATCTTCGCCTGGTCTCGCAGCTTCAAGGACACCATGCGCACACGCTTCCTGACCGGGATACAAGTGCAAAAATCCACCTATTTTTCTTTCAACGTAGGCTTCATAGCAACGTTCTTCAAAGCGACGCGCGTAAAGCATTTCTTTTAATAGCCGTTTTTTATCTGCGGCGTTCATAAAACTCCTAATAACCTTAAATTTTGTTAAAGCACCGGTTAAAACTTTTTATTAATTCTGTCTAAATAACCTATAAAAACGATCATTAAACAAACAATTAGAATAGATTGATGCGTATTGCCTTCAGCTTTTGCATAGTCCGAAAACGCGCTATGATCCAGTTTTTGCTGTCACAGGTCAAGCAAAGCACCTGCAATACGAAGATGTAGGCGTTAATTCAATCAACTTCAAATTATTAAAACCCAGTCAGTTATCCATGAAATCTCATATAATACATCGCAAGCATCAGGCCACCCTAGTTAAATAACTGAAAACAAAGGAAAAAACGCAAAAAAAGCTGATTAAGGCTTAAAACAGACTGCTATTTAACCCGACCTACCACCTAATAAATGAATAACTGAAAGCGAAAGCAAAAGCCACCAGCTTTGCTGGTAGAGGTGGGGAGACACCGCTCTGATCTGTCTGCTAAAAACCAATTAAACATTTACGGCTCTCTAAATGCGGAGCAAAAAATGGGTATACATTGGATAGAATTTGATGTAAATGATTTCAAGTTTAGTTAATATTTGCTTTAGTTCCTATATAGACATTTTTCTTCTTATCTATACGAAATAATAATGAGGAATCCTTAAAAAATGGATATAAAACCGACACAGATTTCAATGCGCCCACCACATCCCGTACTAAAAGATTATTATGGCGATGAGTCTGCTCACAAGACGCTTGTAAAAAACTTGTTTAATGACACAGCCAATCACTATGACTGGATTAACAAAGTAATGAGTTTAGGTCGGGGGGAAATCTATCGTAAAGAGGCATTACTACGGGCAGGTTTGCAAACAGGGGAATCAGTATTGGATATCGGCTGTGGAACCGGTGTACTTGCGCGTAATGAAATGGATATAGTAGGCAACACTGGATTCGTGGTTGGCATTGATCCCAGCGAAGGTATGTTAAAACAAGCAGTTAATCGAGGTGTAAACCGCGTGGCATTAGGGCTTGGTGAAAGTTTACCGCTTTGTGACGAAAGTGTAGATTTTATCAGCATGGGGTATGCGCTTCGACATGTACCAGATTTGAACAACACCTTTACAGAGTATTTTCGTGTTCTCAAACCCGGCGGGACTTTGTTGCTGCTGGAGCTGGCTTTACCTCAATCAAAATTCTGGTACCTGTTGCTGAAGATCTATATGCGTTATTTGATACCGTTTATAGCACGCTTGGGTTCGGGAAATAAGGAAACACAAATACTGATGAACTACTACTGGGATACCATGGCGCAGTGTGTTTCTTATCCTGTAATTATAGATGGACTTGAAAAAAGTGGTTTTACACAAGTTAATAGAAACGTGGTTTATGGCATTTTTGGTGAGTACATCGCGAGAAAAGCGTACTAGTACGAAACAACCCGCTATAAATCTCCTGGCTCCTGAGGCCCTCGCAACTCAAGTTTTGTGAGGAAGGTGTACTTCCTCTACAGTTCCTGCATTGGGGTCATTAAAAGTATCCATATTCAGTGTGCCTTCTGATCGGGCAACAATAGTCGTGATGGCGGCATCTCCGGTGACGTTCACTGCGGTGCGCATCATATCGAGCAACCTGTCTACACCTATAATCAAAGCAATGCCTTCAACCGGTAAGCCGACTTGGTTAAATACCATCGCCAGCATAATCAGTCCCACTCCAGGCACGCCCGCCGTGCCAATGGAGGCTAAAACGGCCATGCCAATCACGGTGAGATAACCCGTTAAACCCAGATCGATGCCGTACACATTGGCAATAAATACCGTAGCGACGCCTTGCATGATCGCCGTACCATCCATATTAATAGTGGCGCCAAAGGGCACAACAAAGGAGGCGGTAGAATTGTCTACCCCGATACGCTTTTCGACAGAGGTCAGGGTCACCGGTATAGTGGCATTAGAACTGGCGGTGCTAAACGCAAATATCTGCGCTGCACGCATTTTTTTTATAAAGATTAGCGAATTAACCTTACCCAGGAACTTAACCAGCAACATAAGCGTGCCACTCAGGTGTAATAACAAGGCGATGGCAACCACAGAGAAATAACTGATCATGGGCAAGATTAAACCTATTCCCTGTAACGAAAAGGTTTTGGCCATCAGCGCGAATACACCCAAAGGTGCAACATGCATAACCACCGTGACCACTTGCATCATCACCAGATTTAATTTTTCAGCACCTTCGGCAATGGCCCGACCCGGTTCCCCTATCATCAAAATACAAATCGCAAACAAAATTGTGAAGAAAATAATCTGTAACATCTCACCTTCGGCAAAAGCGGCCACAGGATTGCTCGGTACTAGATTGATAATAACGTCAGTGAGCGGCGGTGCAGGCGGCGGGGTAAATGATTGCTGTGCAGCACTTTCCATATCAAAGCCTTGACCTGGCCCAACAATAACCGCCAAGGTAATCGCCAGAGTAATAGCCAGTGCCGTTGTTAACATAAATAAGCCAAAGGCTTTGGCGCCCACCCGTCCCAGCTTACTGACATCACCTAAACCATAGACTCCGCAAATCAATGAAAAAGTAACCAGTGGCACTACCAACATTTTTAATGCGCTAATGAAAAGCGCACCGACCACATGAAATAAACCATTAACAATATAGTCTTGAATAAATGCAACGTCACTCGCAAAAGCATTAATAACACTACCGACGACAACGCCAACGCCCATCCATATCAGAATCAGAGTTGTGATGGTCTTCTTATTTGACATGAATGTCTCCGTTTTTATTTATAAATTCGATCTTTAGCCTCAGCGTTGCAGTACTTATTCCGCAGAGAAATATATATCGCCATAATACGCCTTTGCGCTTAACCCGCTGTTGTCTGTATCGGTCATAATTGCGACCACGTCTATTTCTGATATATCTGAATCATGAAAACGTTTAAAGTCTTGCGCTACATTTCGTTTATATGTCTTCCACTGGCCTTTACCCGCTTGCCCGGATTCGACTGAAACCATGTGCGCGTTGGATGTATAAGCATTTGGCCAAGAATCACCAACTGGCTGCTTACTTGACCAAACATAATTAAGCGCCTTGGTGTTCCATACAAACAAACCACCCGACGATACAACATAAACTCGGGCTACATAATCATCGCCTTCTTTTGTTTTTTCATCTATGCCTGATAGCACGTTGTCTACTTTCCATGTCCAGTTTATAAAAGGCGTTTTTTTAAGATCTATGCTCACTTCTTTAAACAAACCGGACGCTGCACCATTGCTTTGGGCTGCGAGCACCTGCTTACCGTCTATTGAAACAATTTTGTACTGCGTTTTTCCTTCAAATTCCTTTTCATCCCACCCCTGCAGTTTCTGTTTGGAAAATTCGGCAACAAAAATGGGAGATGAATAAACTACAGCTGGAAAAAATAACAAAAAAAACGCATATAAAAAATAACGAATCATTAACATAGATCACCCAAAATAGATTGTAATATTGATAAAGCAACAACAGCGGCGGTTTCCGTACGCAACACACGTGGCCCCAAATGTACCATTTTAAAACCAGCCTGTATCGCCAGATCGAGTTCCTCCTGGCTAATGCCACCTTCCGGTCCAATCAATAATATTATCAACAGATTTTCAGCGGATAACGACTTCACACAAGAAGAAATACTTTGCTGCGCCTCGGGATACAATAATAATTTAATGGTATTCACTGGAAAAGAGCCATCAGCGGAAATAGAACCATCGGCAAGATATGCGCCATTAGCCAGGTTCAACACACAGTCTTTAAAATTTTCAATCTGCTGCACCTGCGGCACAATATTTCGCCCACATTGCTCACAAGCGCCATTAACAACCTTTTGCCAGTGCGAAACCCGCTTTAAAGCCCTATCACCTTTTAGATTAACAACGGCGCGTTCCGTATTGATAGGCTTTATATCGGTCACCCCTAATTCGGTCGCTTTTTGCAAAGTATAATCCATGCGCTCCCCTCGCGACACGGCTTGTAGCAAAGTTACTTTTAGTCTGGATTCGACATCCTTGCTTGTAAATTCCGTTACCTCCACGGAAACTTCTTTTTTGCTTATCGTGTTTATGATAGCGTGATATTCACCGCCTTCACCATTGAATAATATAACAGGTGATCCCGCAGTCAGTCGTAATACCTGGATCATATGACGCGCCACAGGCCCATCGATCGTAATGGTTTTCGCTAACGCGGGATACGGTAAAAAAAATCGAGGTAATCGCATAGAGTCTATTACATTAAGCGGTAACTGGCAGTACAACATGTTAGTATATGGCCGATATGGCTATGCAATTGACTATCACACAACCTGACGATCTTCATCTGCACATACGCGACCATGCCATGATGGCGCTGGCTTTGTCGCATACTGCTCGTGTGTTTGCGCGCGCGATAATCATGCCTAACCTCGCGGCACCCATCACCACAACGGAAGCGGCACTTGCATACCGGGACAATATTCTAGTCGCTCTACCTAAAGACCGCAATTTTAATCCATTGATGACCCTGTATTTGACGGATAATACACCAGCCTCAGAAATCGAAAAAATCAAATCAAGCGCGCATGTTCACGCCATTAAGTATTATCCCGCTGGTGCGACTACAAATTCAGATTCAGGTGTAAGCGACCTGAGCAAAACCTATAACGTGCTCGAACAAATGGAAAAACAGGATATACCTTTACTTGTGCATGGCGAAGTAACGGATCCTCAGGTTGACATTTTTGACCGGGAAAAAATATTTATAGACCGGCACTTGACTACCCTCGTTAACAATTTCCCATCATTACGAATTGTTTTTGAACATATCACAACAAAAGACGCGGTCGATTTCGTCAGCGAATCCAGTGAAAATATCGGCGCAACGATCACAGCCCATCATTTATTATTAAATAGAAGTGATATGTTAGTCGGTGGTATTAAGCCACACCTATATTGCTTACCTGTATTAAAACGTGAAACTCACCGCGCATCCCTGTTGCAAGCCGCCACAAGCGCTAACCCAAAATTTTTTCTGGGAACCGACAGTGCACCCCATCCCATAAAGAAAAAAGAATCTGCCTGTGGTTGTGCAGGAATTTATACAGCACACGCTGCGCTAGAGTTATACGCAGAAGTTTTTGAGCAAGAAAAAGCACTGGATAAACTTGAAGGATTTTCCAGTCAGTTTGGCGCCGACTTTTATAAACTACCGCGTAACACGGGGAAAATTACGCTGAAAAAATCTCCTTATACAATTCCTGATAGCTACCCTGTTGAAGATGATGCGATATGTCCTTTGCGCGCGGGTGAGTCAGTTGGCTGGACCGTGCTATAATTGAAGAAATCAATAGACAACACTCACTTTGTAACCCTTTGCCTGCAGCAGATTTAATATTCCGGTTTCCCCTGGCAAATGAAGTGCACCAACGGCTATAAACGAATCACCCTGATCTAGTTGATTAGCCATTCTATCTACCATACGCAGATTTCTGTCTACTAGCAGTCGCTTCATTAATTTTTTAGTAATATTGGCATTACCTTCTTTCATGTATTTTTCATTTAGTGCAACCAAACCACCAAGATCCCGAGCAAGATAGATTTTGGTCATCTCTTCAATAATTGCCGGAAACTTGTCGTAATTTTTTATCGTATCTTCCAATAAAATAACCTGCTCTTTCATTGGTATAGTGTCAAAAATAACGAGCTGTTCTTTTGCAGTTTCCAATCCATAAATCGTTTTGCCGTTACTAACCGCTTCGTCGTATAGCACTTTATCCAAAAACTGTCCGCTTTTACTTATGGGTGTGCTTAAAGAAACAAACACCGCCCAAGGCTTGAGAAGATTTACCATCTGCTCTGGCATACCATAGCTTGCCATTAATGCAGAAGATTTAGCATACAATGACTCACCAAGTATTGCCTTTAAATCACGCCCATCCTTCAACGTCATCATCGATATTGTGTCCAGGGCAACCTGCGAATCCAACTTTACTTCCAGCGTAAAACTGGATGCCGCTGCAAATGTCTTTTTGATTACAACAGGCATTGAGATAACTCTAGGATCTTCTGTATGCATCGTGCCGAGTATGTAACTGGGTTTCGCCTTATCCGGCGAAGTATTATTGGACTCGATTTTCCACAACAAACCTTTTGTAAAGACAGGCGATGCGAATAGCAAACCAGGCAATAACAACAAACCTATCAGCAGCAGCCAGTTTGAATAGTTAGTTTTACGGTAATTCAAGGCTAAATCTCCCGTTTAGTTACCCGTTTAACTAAATGTTAATCGCATCTTATACAAAATTGCTTTATCCTGCTGCCATGACAACAACTAACGCATACACATCAATGACAAACCGATTCAGAGGGTTTCTCCCTGTCGTTATCGACATTGAAACCGGGGGATTTAATTCTGAAAAAGACGCACTTCTTGAAATTGGCGCTGTCTTGATAAAAATGGACACAAGAGGATTGTTGCACCCAGCGGACACCCTTTGCAACCATGTCCAGCCCTTTCATGGTGCAAACCTTGACCCGAAAGCGCTTGCCTTCAATAAAATAGTACCCGACCACCCTTTTCGTTACGCCATCTCGGAAATGGATGCCTTAAAACAATTATTCACATTTGTTCAAAAAGAAGTAAGCAAACAACGCTGCTCGCGCGCGATACTAATTGGACATAATCCGGCATTTGACCTGAGTTTTTTAAAAGCGGCGATAGAACGCTGCAAAATTAAAAAACACCCATTTCACTCTTTCAGTACATTTGACACTGCAACACTCGCCGGATTGGCATTTGAAGAAACAGTACTATCACGGGCCGTAATAAAAAGTGGCGAAGAATGGAATAATAGTAAAGCGCATTCAGCCATTTACGACGCCGAACAAACTGCAAAACTTTTTTGTAAGATCGTGAATTTGTGGAAACAAAACCAACCGATCAGTTAAGCACTTTTTTTGTCGCCGCCGCCTCTTGCAGCATCGTTTTTAATTCACCGCTTTGAAACAACTCCAGAGTAATATCACAACCACCAATTAATTCGCCTTTGACATACACTTGGGGGAAAGTAGGCCAATCCGCAAAACGAGGCAAGTTTTGGAAAACTTCAGGATCCGCGATAACATTTATGTAAGCAAATTCAACACCACAGGATTGCAATGCCTGCACGGTTCGGCTGGAAAATCCGCATTGTGGTAATTGCGGGGTGCCTTTCATGTAAATAACCACTGGATTCTCTTCGACTTGTTTTTTGATTCTTTCCAATACATCCATCTAAAACCACCTCACTTTAACAATAATTCTATTTTAGCAATATTCTAACGATATATTTGCTATATATAAAAAGCCCTGTTGATTCAGGTAAAACTACTAGCGTTATACTGGAGTCTAATAGTAAAGTTTCAAGATGAAAATATAACTTTAGTTATGCTTTCATAGATTAGCACTATTCCTTGCAAATAGTAGGGCAAACTAGTGCCTTTGAATTACTGTATCCACATTTCGCTGTAGCCAACATTCCAATAATGCCAAATGCCACAATTTACTGCCTTACAGAGGGGTCATGTGGTCCTCAAGTGAATCCATAAAGGTTTCACCATTTGAATCTGCCAATCGCTTTTCAATTAACGCAGAAGTATGGTCTTCCCCTCGATATTTTTCAGGCACCATTTGCAGAAACTCATCATGCTGACGATCAAAATAATGTGAACTAAATCGATGCAGGTCTGATCCACTTTGCTGCTGCATGAGCGGATACCAAAAATACCCACCAAATACTTCATCCACACCTTGACCACTTTGAACGACTTTAACTTCTTTTGAGACCTGTTCCGCCAGCATATAAATGCGACCGCATCTTGCGCAAACATTGGCTCAGACATATTGTCTATCGCGTTTGGCAGGCGCGCTAATACCTCATTATTCGGGATATGGATTTTTCTGTGCTCAGTATTAAATCGCTCAACAACTTTATCAGAGTATTCAAATTCGCTACCTGATTCTTCAGGTGTATCTTCAAAGCCAATTGAGAATGCAAGAATTTTTTCTGCGCCAGCTTCACTTAGCAAACCCACTAAAAGACTTGACGTGATAAAAATAATGTAAAAGCGAACAAAGGGATAAAAAATGTCGCGAGGCATCTTGATTCCCGGTTTAAAAAATACCTGTCGGCGAGTGATTTTGTATCGGCAAAATCACTCATGGGGAAAATAGAAAAGCGCATGCCCAGGTCACGGTTGGCAAGAAATGTTCGAGCCGAATGGGAGCGGAGAAAGTCGGTATCGTCCAGGCCTGAGATTGAGGTGGTCAGCGAACTGATTGGCAAATTTAAACAAGGCTTTGAATCACGCGATATTAACGCATTGCAGAAAATGAGCGAATTTAAAACAAATCGCAACGCGCTCCTGCTGCAGTTTTTTAATAATCACACTGAATTCCGGCTTAATATTTCTGGCGTCAAATATATCGGACATAAACGAACAGGCAGCGCGTCTATTGCAATCATGGATTTAGTCAATAAACGTGGCATGGCGGTTGAACCGGGAACATGGAGTCGCTTCGAAATCAAGATCCATAAAAATACACAAGGGAAATGGAAGGTTGTTTGGTGACACCGTAGACTGACGGATTTGTTATGTTCAATAATTGCGCATATAGCACTTGTTCATTCGATCCCATTCTTTTGTTGAACAGGCACCTAAGTCAACGATTATCAATCGCGTACCTTAATTATAAGCCTATAATGTGCAGTAATACCCATTGTTAAAAATTATTTGTGTATATACTTTAAATGTGTTGCTATTACGTACATTGATACCCCTTGAAAAATGATCAAGGGGTTGTTCCAACGATATTTTCCACGAAGCAAAGGAGATAGCATAGCGAAAAATTATTTTACTCGTTAATTTTTACACATAACAATTTACATTTATAGATAATGACAAATCCGCGGGAAGAAGAGATGAATGACCCCACGTGTCACGCTGAAGTGATCACCCCTGTATATTCAACTGTATATACGATTTTATATACGAGAATACGACTTGGTTTAATACTTGTTTTATTGATGCTGACCCTGACCCTAACTGCTTGTAGTCAGAAATCCAATAATCAAGGTTCCGTTTCCGACAGTACGCTATCTGCTGCTGTT
>VAPK010046690.1_pt1 | contig 12396 bp, 15 predicted proteins | sample 3395031 | NCBI WGS metagenome assembly VAPK01 (sample SAMN08290443, study PRJNA428436) | hydrothermal vent metagenome | isolation source: Deep-sea hydrothermal vent chimney 1 | place: Pacific Ocean: Juan De Fuca Ridge | reverse complement strand
GATAATTTTTCTAAAAGTCAATGATAAAATGGTTGAAAAGTACGAAGGTGGCACTACAAAATATTTCAAAAAAATACCCTTGATTTTAAAGGAATATTTTTATTTTTGGGTGGTTTTTTTGAGGATGCCCAGTTTCAGCATAATGAGTATTTTGAAGAAATTTCAGAGTTAATCGGCTATATTTTACTTTTTTTTGCAGCCCTGATTTTTTTTAATCGGCCTTTGGGGGCGAGGGGTATAGAGATGCCATTGTAATGTAATGTCACTGTCCTCAATTTTTGGACGGGTTTTTTAAGTTTTGTAACTATTGCAGCTTAAAAACAAGGAATTTCACAGAAATGTCAGAGAACAAGCGTAACTTGATGCTCTAATGGCTCTTATTTTATGACACTTCTGTGAAACCAAACTCTAAGTACAACTTTTGGAGTATTTATTCCCAGTTCCCTTATTTTTAATCATCAAGAACGAAGCTAATTTTCATGACGACTCGGTACTCGGAAATCTTACCTTTTTTTACAACCAATTTTTGGTCTTGAACCCAAGCTCCTTCAATATTCCTTATTGTTTTTGATGCTCTTTTAATCCCTTTTTCCATTGCATCATCAAAACTCTTTGACGAACTTGCTGAAATTTCAGTAACTCTTGCTATAGCCATGTTTTCTCCTTACTATTGTAAAAAAATCGTTAGTTGAAAGGACTTGTTCAACGGTATATCTATATCATTTTGCACTGATTAAAGCAAGAAAAAACCCATAACCAATTGAAAAACAAGCCTAATATTATAAATAGCAAGTAAAGTGTTTCAAACCTTTTTTATACAATAGTGTTATAAGTTTATGAAAAAATATTTCCCCGTAATTCTGTTTGTTCTATCCATCCTTTTTTTAATACCAGGAATAACTTTTCCTTTAATGACTATAGAGGCAACGGTAAACAAACAAGATATGCTCAAGTTGGCTACTGAGAGCCTGTTTTCATCTGAACAAAACGGTAATTTTATTCAAAGTATGTTGAAATCAGTTGCTCAGCAGATGCATGTTGAAGGGTCTGCAAAGATTTTTGAATCTACGCGCAGTTTATTAGAAACCATGAAGGAGTTAATTGCGCATGATCATGTTGTCGTTGGTTTATTGATTGGACTTTTTGCAGTCATTATTCCAATCATCAAAATAATTCTTAGCCTGTTGACTGTTTTCCTTGAGCCATCAAAGAGTCGGTTATTACTGAAAATTAGCAGTTTACTAGGAAAATGGTCTATGTCAGATGTTTTTGTTATGGCTATTATTGTTGCGTTTTTTACTATTAATGCAAATGAACAAGTTATTAATGCAGTGCAAATGAAAGCGGAGTTGGAACGGGGTTTTTATTTTTTTTCTGTGTATTGTGTCTTGGCAATAGTCGCTGGACAGTTATTAGAAAGGCGATCTTAATTCTTAAAGTTCATTAATGGCGTCTTTACCTAGAAAAAAAAACATACTGATTGTTGCAAATTCTGGGCGTATGTTGGCTCAATTTGCTCAAAAAGCCGGGTATAGTCCAGTTGTTATCGATTGTTTTTCTGATGTAGATACCCAGGCAGTAGCTTTGGAATGTATTAGAGTTGATGGCCTTGCTTTGGCGTTTTTGCAATCTCCCGTTTTGCTATTGCTAAAGAAATATCAGCTGAGTCGTTTTATATACGGTAGTGGACTTGAATGTCATCTTGATAGTTTAGAGTTCCTTCGGAAATATTTAGGTGTATCAGGAAATGAATTAGATGTTTTTTCAGCCATTCAAAATAAGGTAGACTTTTTTAATAGCCTTGAGCGTTTGTCTATTCCTTATCCTAAAACGACTTTAAAATGTTTTAATTTAAAGAGTGGGGGTTTATTTAAACCCATGCAAGGTGAAGGTGGTGTGGGCATAAAGAAAAATTCACAGTTAAAAGGAATTCCTGAATTCAGTTATTGGCAACAATATGTTGAAGGTACTGCTATGTCTGCTTTATTTATTGCAAATGGAATTCAGAGCAAAATTTATGGTTTTCATAAACAATGGGTTACAACTGTCGGGAATAATGAATTTATTTTTTCCGGCCTTATTAGTCAACCTGAAATAGATGATGAATTAAAAACTCAGGTCAGTTTGTGGATTACTAAATTAGTACAAAATTTTTCGTTAAAGGGGATTAATTCGTTAGATTTTATTGTGAGCGAGAATGATCGTTTTGTTCTTGAGTTGAATGCCAGACCATCAGCAAGTATGCAACTCTATCAAAATGATTTATTTTCTGAACATATAAAAAGCGTATTATCGGAAACTATTGATCCAAGTGATGGTTATGAGGTTGGCTATCATGGATATAAAATTATTTTTGCTGAAACTGATATTGTCATTCGCAATAATATTCAATGGCCTGTGGGGGTAGTTGATATACCCGTCGCAGGTTCAATTATTCACACAGAAATGCCAATATGCAGTATCATTGCTCGCGAAAATAGCGAACAGCTAGTTTTAGATCAGATACAATCAAAACAACAATTGATTAAGAAATTATTACAATAGGAATTTTAGATGCAATACTCTGCCAGCGTTAATAAATATACTCAACCCTTAGTTCAAGAGCTCATTGAAAATGCGGATAAATTAAGACTCGGTATACAAAATTTGGATAATGGTTGTACTGTTATTGATGCTGGAATAGATGTGCCTGGTGGGCTTGAAGTTGGGCGAATTATCACCGAAATATGTATGGGGGGGATGGGAACAGTATCTATTTCTCATAGCACATATACTGAAAACTGGCCGTTAACAATTAATGTACATTCAACAAATCCTGTTTTAGCGTGTTTAGGTAGTCAGTATGCAGGTTGGAGCTTGTCTCATGAAAAATATTACGCACTGGGATCTGGACCTGCGCGTGCAATAGCAAGCAAAGAAAAAGATGGAAAGACGGTTCCTGTAGAAGATCTATATAAAGAATTAGACTATCAGGATAGTGCAGATGCAACTGTATTAGTGATAGAAAATGATAAAATTCCTCCCATTGAAATAGTAGAAAAAATTGCAACGGCTTGTGGCATTTCTGCAAAAAAATTGACCATTATTGTAACGCCGACAAGCAGCATAGCTGGTGGAGTGCAAGTAGTAGGTAGAGTGCTTGAAGTGGCAATGCATAAGGCACATGAATTGCACTTTCCGTTAGAAAATATTGTGGACGGTAGCGGCAGTGCACCTATTTGCCCTCCTCACCCTGATTTTGTTAAGGCAATGGGGCGGACAAATGATGCGATTTTATTTGCAGGGCAGGTTCATTTATTTGTAAAAGGTGATGACGCCGCGGCTGAAAAATTGGCTAAAGAATTACCTAGTTCTACTTCAAAAGATTATGGAAAGCCCTTTGCGGAGATTTTTAAAGCCTACGAATATGATTTTTTCAAGGTAGACGGTATGTTGTTTAGTCCTGCAAGCGTAATTGTAACGGCAGTCGAATCAGGAAAAAGTTTCCGAGCTGGTAAACTGGACAATACATTATTAAACCAATCTTTTGGTGCGTAACCCATTAGTCGGTCGCATCGCAATTTTTACGGATGACCTTGGCTGGCATGGTAAGCAGTTGTGTCAGGCTTTTGCAAAAAGAGGATATGAAGGTAAATATGTATCGTTGACTGAATGCAAAATTATTTTAAAAACCGAAACTCCAGTTATTTACCTGCCAGGTTTTGAAGAATCTCTTCCTAATGCAGTTTTTGTCAGGGGAGTCCCGGGTGGTTCTCTGCAAGAAGTGGTTTTTTATTTAGATATATTACATGCATTATTGATGATTGGCGTTCCTGTTTATAATAATGGCAGAGCAATAGAAAAAAGCGTAGACAAAGGAATGACGAGTTTTTTACTCAATTATGCTGGTTTAAAAACTCCAAAAACCTGGGTTCTTACAAACAGAGAAGATGCGTTGATTATTGCAGAGCAAGAGTTGAAAAAAGGGCATAAGCTGATTAGTAAACCCTTGTTTGGTTCTCAGGGAGAAGGTTTGAGAATGTTGGATAAAATGACCGATATATTCTGGTTAACAAGTAGTCAAGGGGTTTTTTATCTACAGCGGTTTATTGATTGTGAGGGCAGTGGTTATTCTGATATTCGTGTTTTTGTAATATTTGGTAAGGCTGTCGCTGCAATGCGCCGGAGAGGTAAGTCATGGTTAAATAATGTTGCGCGTGGTGCTGAATGTGAAGAGGTTGAGCTTGATGGCGAAATATCACGATTAGCGACACAGGCAACAGAAGCTTTGGCAATGGATTATGCGGGTGTAGATATTATAAAAGACAGAAGCGGGCAGTATAGTATTATTGAGGTGAACAGCATTCCTGCCTGGAAAGGATTGGAAAGTGTCTGTAAATTATCCATAGCTGATTTGTTAGCAGATGATTTAATTGACCGCTATATAGAGAAGAAACCCTGCAGCACGGAATGATAACTCAAGCGCAGTTAATAAAGGCTTACATGCAAGCTTGTGAACTTGATGTTCATGCTTTTAAGCCTGGAAATGTTAGTGTTTATAATGCGGGACACGAGATGAGTGTTGATGATTTTATCCTCAGCTCAGAAGTTAGTGCGAAGTCGATCACAAATCCAAAATATTCTTTGGGTGAAAAAATATATTATGCAGTTAAGGCAACGAGAGAAGCGGTTGGGTGTAATACCAATTTAGGTATTGTCCTTCTTTGTGCGCCAATATTCCAAGCTATGCAGCAACAAGGGGGGCTTTCTCTTCGTGATAGGTTAAAGCAAGTTCTTGATAGCTCATCAAAAAAAGATGCTGAGTGGACTTTTAAAGCCATTGTGTTAGCTGCCCCAGGTGGGTTAGGGGAATCGAAAAGTCAAGATGTTAAGGAAAAGCCGGAGGTTACTTTAACGCAAGCAATGGGGTTAGCCAGTGAGAAAGACAGGATTGCATTACAGTATGTTACAGTTTATAAAGATGTTTTTGAATTTTCAATTTTAAGGTATAATAGTGGATTGGTTCGATTTGAAGATCAGGCTTGGGCAGCAGCTCTGGTTTTTAGTGGTTTATTAAGTAAATACTCTGATAGTCATATTGAACGAAAATTTGGCGAAAAGCATTCTGGATGGGTGCTTGCGCAAATGACTACAGTCGACGATGCCTTGTTGAATACTGATAAGCCTGAACAGCTAGTTCCTATGCTACATGAAGTGGATAGGGCGTTTAAGGCAAAAGGTATAAATCCAGGTACTACGGCCGACCTGACGGTGGCGACGGTGTTGGTGGTTTTGATGGAAGTATTATCTGTTAGGTGCACTTGATAATGCGTTTTAGGATGAAAAAGTGGTGACTTTTAAATAAGTCGCTTTTTCTCAATTTATTTTTATTATATATAGGATCAAGCTCAAATGGCTAAAATTAACAAATTATCTGTAGGTGAATCTTTAAACGGTGACGGTAACGAAGTTGCACACATTGACTTAATGATCGGGCCTCGCGGTTCCGCTGCAGAATCAGCATTCGCAAATTGCTTAACAAATAACAAAGATGGTTTTTCTAGCTTGTTAGCTGTTATTGCACCTAACCTAATGGTTAAACCTGCAACTGTTATGTTCAACAAAGTAACAATTAAAGGTTCTAAGCAAGCAATTCAAATGTTTGGCCCAGCACAGCGTGGTGTTGCAATGGCTGTTGCTGATTGCGTTGAAGACGGCACTATCCCTGCTGATGAAGCTGATGATTTATTTATTTCTGTTGGTGTATTCATTCACTGGTTAGCAGACGATGATACAGCGATTGAAAAAAACAACTATGATGCGACTAAACAGTCTATCAAAAATGCAGTTGCAGGAACACCTACAGCTTCTGAAGTTGTTGCTAAAAAAGATTCTGCAGAGCATCCATTTGCAGCAAACAAAGTATAATCTCTAGATTTTATTTCGTTTGAAAGATGCCTCGATTTATTCGGGGCATTTTTTTGTCTGCCATTTAGTAATGATTTCAGAAGTAAGCTTACCTGAATGAATTGCGCTTGCAATAAGTGCCTGACTGATGCCAATTTTTTCTAATTTTCTTAAATCTGATTCATTTTGAATCCCTCCAGCGGCTATAAAATTTTTTTCAGGAAACTTTTGACGATAATTTTTGAGCTTTTCAACATCTGTCCCTTTATTATCACCAACACGACTTAAGGTCATGATGATAATATTTTGTGGCCATAGGGTTGAATTTTCAATTAATTCTTTGGGGCCTTTGTAGCCTTGTTTGGGGAAAAAATCCAAAGATAAAATATGAGTTGTTTTGATAGCTGATAAAGATCTGCTATTCTGGTTTTCCGATCCGATCACAGGTTTGTAATTAGCCGGATAAGAATCCAATAAGTTTTCTATTTTTGTGCCATTATCAATCCAGAATTCAATATGCTGGTTTTCTGAAATGATTTTATCGATTAAGTTTTTATTAGTACCAGAGTTGGTAATGGCATTTAAATCTGCAATATATATGGTTTTAAAAGGGTAGACAGAGGTAAAGCCATTTAGAACATCATCGATAAAACTGGAAGTGCATAATTTTGATTGTATTGGTTGATAGGTGTCGCGTTGTCCTTGGAGAGCTGAGACGACTAATCCATCCTTTAGGTCAATGACGGGAATGATGAGCATGGTTGCGATAACTTGCTAGAAAGCAAGGGAGTATAACAGTTAGGCTATGAAAATTTTGGTTTTTGAATACATTACAGGAGGAGGTTTTGCTCAGGGAGATTTGCCAGAATCTTTAGCAGCAGAAGGACTTTTGATGCTTGAAGCACTGATAGGAGAGCTGTCTGTTTTAGCATCCATAGAATTGACAATACTACTTGATTTTAGGATCAATTCCTCGAAATTTCCAGAGAATATTAAGATTGTTAAGGTAAAAAAAGGGCAGTCTATTTATGAGTTGTTACCTATTTTAATCGAATCGACAGAATGGGTTTGGCCTATTGCACCAGAAATAAATTCTGAATTAGAAAAAATTTCTGCATTGGTAAATAAAAAAAAGAAGGGTTTGCTTAATTCATCTTTAAAAGCTGTTACTCTTTGTAGTGATAAATTTTTGACATATCATCGCTTAAAAAGCAATGGGATTGCGGTAGTAGAAACGAATGAATTAAATAGTGGATTTCCAGAGTTCCCTGGAAAATGGGTAATTAAGCCGAAAGAAGGTGCAGGATGTATCGATACATTTTTTGTCGAAGAAAAAGCGTTGTTTGAAAAGCTAAAGTCTCAGGTCGAAAACAAAATAGATTATATTTATCAGCCTTATGTAAATGGTGAATCGCTTAGTTTGTCTTGTCTTTTTAGAGATGGAGTAGGTTGGTTGTTGTGTTGTAATCGACAAAAAAATTTGAATCAACGGGGGCAATTTAAATTGATTTCATGTGAGGTAAACATAGCAACGGAAAATTTAACTTTTTATCAGGAACTGGTTGTGCAGACCGCAGACGCGATTCCTGGATTATGGGGTTATGTCGGTATTGATATAATCCTGCCTGAAACAGGAAAGCCTACGATTCTTGAAATTAATCCTAGGCTTACTACTTCATATGCAGGAATTTATCAGGCAATAGGTATGAATGTAGCTGAGGCTGTCTTGGGGATGATTGAAAAAAAACCAAAAGTCAGTAAAACAAAAAATAAAACAATAATGGTGTCGATTTAAAAAATAAAGAGCTTTATTTTAACGACAATAATTCTGTACGCCCATCCATTTCAAAATTAAGTTTGTCTTCCTTTGCTAACCATCCAATTGCTCTTTGTACTTCATTTCTATTCAAACCTGTTTCTTTTGTTACTTTAGAAACGCTGGTTGGGTCATTTTTTTCTAAGTATTCCCAGATTTTTCCTGCAGCGTCACCAATTGTATTAATCATAATTCTTTCCTAAATATTATAGTGTGTCGGTTAGTTGATTTTAACAGGTTCATCAGGCAGAATAATATTTAGTTCTAATGTTTCCTGATTATCATCCTGCTCTAAATTTACCGTCACATCATCAAGGTCAACACTAACATATTTTTGAATCACAGCAAGTAATTCATTTTTTAGTTGTGGTAAGTAAGAAGGTTGGTTTTTTGATGCGCGCTCATGGGCAACAAGGATTTGCAGTCGTTCCTTTGCAACAGAAGCTGTCCTCTGACGTTTTGATGATCTAAAGTAGTCCAGTAAGCTCATTATCTGCTCCCAAATAACATGCTGAACAAGCCTTTTTTCTCTTCTACGAAGCGATGAGGTTTGTCTTCACCTAAATATCTGGCAACAATATCCATGTATGCTTGTCCAGCATTGCTTTCTTCGTCTAAAATAATGGGGACTCCAGAGTTTGATGCATTTAATACGGATTGCGACTCAGGTATAACACCTAGCAGGTGAAGTGAAAGAATGTCTTGGACATCATCAACACTTAGCATTTCTCCTAGCTTGACTCTTTTGGGCGAATAGCGAGTGAGTAGTAGATATTCTCTTATGGGGTCTTCTCCATTTTCCGCTCTGCGTGATTTGCTTGATAGAATACCTAACATACGGTCAGAATCTCTTACAGAAGCAACTTCTGGATTTGTAACAACAAAAGCATCGTCGGCAAAATACATGGCTAAATTTGCACCACGTTCAATACCTGCGGGAGAATCACAAACAATATATTTGAAATCTTTTGAAAGTTCTTCCAAAACCTTGCCGACCCCTTCTTGGGTCAATGCATCTTTATCGCGTGTTTGAGATGCAGGAAGGATAAAAAGTTTGTCGCAGCGTTTATCTTTAATGAGAGCCTGATTTAAAGTCGCTTCACCGCTAATGACATTTACAAAGTCATAAACGACACGGCGCTCACAGCCCATAATCAAATCAAGGTTACGAAGACCAACATCAAAATCAATAACAGCAGTTTTATGACCTCTTTTAGCTAGTCCCATGGCAATAGCAGCACTTGTAGTTGTTTTGCCTACGCCACCTTTTCCAGATGTTACAACAATAATTCTAGCCAATTTATTATCCTCTTACTTTAGGGTTTGCGAACATACTACTATTTCCTTTTTATAGGTTTTTAATGATTAATGATTGATTTTGTAAAAAAATTTGAACGGGACTATCTTTTTTTGTTTGTCCAAGCTCATCACTGATTTTGTAGTGACCAGCAATTGATACTAATTCTGCATTTAATTCTGAACAAAAAATACGGCTTTCAGTATCTCCCTGAACGCCAGCTAGTGCTCTTCCTCTCAATGAGCCGTATACGTGAATATTCCCTTCCGCCATAATTTCAGAGCCAGCACTCACATGCGATAAAACCGTTAAATCTCCTTTTGCATAAATGCGTTGTCCTGAGCGGATGGGTTGTGAAATAAACATATTTTCTATAGCTGAAGAATCTTCAGATGGAGTCTCGCTGATGGCGTCATCAGCTTTAGTTGTTGAAATACTGCCGATCTCGTTATTTGCTTGTGGGGCTGATGTTAATGTTTCTTCGATGTTGGTCGGCTGTGATCCACGAATAGAATAGGAAGGAATGCTTAGTTCGAGTGCTTGGTTGTTCTGATCTTCGTTTCCACCGTTGATACCTATTGGGAACAACTTTTTTTCTCGTAGAAGGTGTATTAAGGCTGGAATATCAAGAGTTTGTTTTTGGTTGCAATTTTGTAAATCTAATACTAGGGGCGAGTTACTAAAGAACTCAGGAGCAAGGGATATTTTCTCTTCTAATAATAAGTCAATTTGTTTTAAATCGGTATTGAAGATAACCAAGATTGGAGCACTAAATTGAGTACTCTTAATTTCTAATGCAGGTTTTTTGTTAGAAGATGTTTTAGTGTCAATAGACATTTGGTTAAAATTAAAATTAAAATAATATTTTGCCAAATATTAACATTTATAATAAGAAAAATCATTTCAAGCTGTAATTAATTTTTATGGATAAATTCTTTATTATTAATAACATAAGGTTATGCTAGCTTCTTTAGCTTTATGTTTAACTTTGCTTTTAATAAGGTCGTCTCGTTGTAATAAATCTGTTACTTGCAACAGAAGTGATTTTCATATATCGTGAACTGATAACTCAAGAGGCTAGGGGTGCATTTAATGCTGAGAAAAACCCTTCGAACCTGAGCCCGGATAATACCGGCGTAGGAAAGCCAGAAATTCCTGCGCTCGTCATGAAATAATATATTGGAGCTAAAATATGAGCGCTGTTCGTAAAGATATATCAACTACTGATACAAGTAGTGTAAAAATAGATTCCTATCCCGCATCAGAAAAAATTTATGTAGAAGGTAGTCGACCTGATATCAAGGTTCCGATGCGTAAAATCATCCTGTCAGATACCCCTGTTCATTTTGGATCAGAAAAAAATGGTCCATTATATGTTTATGACACTTCTGGCGTATATACGGATCCAGCTGTTGAAGTAAACTTACAGCAAGGACTTGCTCCTTTAAGGAATGGATGGATTGCTGAACGCAATGATACTATTGACTTAACAGGGCCTAGTTCTGAATTTGGCCGTGAACGTTTGGAAGATCCAGCGACTGCTGCCATGCGTTTTGAGCATATACGTAAACCACGAAAAGCAAAGCCAGGTAAAAATGTCAGTCAGATGCATTATGCACGGCAAGGCATTATTACTCCAGAAATGGAATATATTGCTATTCGTGAAAACCAAAATATGGAAGAAATGCGAGAGCTGTATAAAGGTCAGCATCCTGGGGAACGATTTGGGGCAAAAATTCCTGAAAGCATTACATCTGAATTTGTGCGAGATGAAGTAGCTCGAGGGCGGGCAATTATCCCTGCTAATATCAATCACCCAGAGTTAGAGCCGATGATTATCGGACGCAATTTTCTGGTTAAAATTAACGGAAATTTAGGTAATTCTGCCGTCACCTCCTCTATAGAGGAAGAAGTTGAAAAAATGCTCTGGGGCATCCGTTGGGGTGGCGATACCATTATGGATCTTTCAACGGGGAAAAATATTCACGAAACGCGAGAATGGATTTTGCGTAACTCACCTGTTCCCATCGGAACCGTACCTATTTATCAAGCACTAGAAAAGGTTAATGGTAAAGCGGAAGATTTAACGTGGGAAATTTTTCGAGATACATTAATCGAACAAGCTGAGCAAGGTGTTGATTACTTTACTATCCATGCGGGTGTCCGTTTGCATCATGTACCCATGACGGCAAAAAGAATGACGGGTATCGTTTCGCGAGGCGGTTCAATCATGGCGAAATGGTGTCTGGCTCATCATACAGAAAGTTTCCTTTATACAAATTTTGAAGAAATTTGTGAGATTATGAAAGCCTATGATGTTTCCTTCTCATTAGGTGATGGCTTGCGTCCTGGATCAATTTACGATGCGAACGATGAAGCGCAATTTGCAGAATTGGAAACGCTTGGCGAATTGACCAAAATTGCCTGGAAGCACGATGTGCAAACCATGATTGAAGGGCCGGGGCATGTGCCTTTGCACATGATTAAAGTTAACATGGAGAAGCAGTTGGAAGATTGCTTTGAAGCGCCTTTTTATACATTGGGACCATTAACTACAGACATCGCGCCCGGATACGATCACATTACATCGGCTATTGGAGCAGCGAATATCGGTTGGTATGGGTGTGCTATGCTCTGTTATGTTACTCAGAAAGAGCATTTAGGCTTACCGAATAAAGAAGATGTTCGTGAAGGTATTGTGACTTATAAAGTGGCTGCTCATGCAGCAGATTTGGCAAAAGGGCATCCTGGAGCGCAGGCGCGTGATAATGCAATGTCTAAGGCGAGGTTTGAGTTCCGCTGGGAAGATCAATTTAATATTGCACTAGATCCAGAAAAAGCGAGATCATTTCATGATGAAACACTGCCTAAAGATTCTTCTAAAGTGGCGCATTTCTGTTCCATGTGTGGACCTCATTTTTGTTCAATGAAAATTTCTCAAGATGTTAGAGAATATGCGGCAGCAAAAGGGATTAAAGAAGATGAAGCTTTAGCGCAAGGAATGGATGAAAAATCTAAACAATTCCTTGATGAAGGAGCTGATATTTATCATAAAGTCTAAATTTTATTTTTTTGGATAGAGATTTAGTTATATTCACCAGCCATGACCGAAGAAATTAATACAATAAGTTGTTTAATTAATTCTGTTCGTGCGCTGGTTTTTCGCCAGACAAGACCAATAGTTCGTGTGGGGGCTGGTTGAGAAAACGGAATATACTGAATGCCTTCCTCTTCATTCTCATTAATGGCAATTTGTGGCATAAAAGTAATACCCGTTCCAGCTCTTACCATTTGCCTAAGTGTCAGGTTTCACTACGTTGTACCATGATTTTTTAAAAGGTCAGCCCGAAACATACTGGGTGATTTTCTAAAAATTTCAGGGTCTATTCTATACCAG
>VAPK010027905.1_pt1 | contig 12403 bp, 10 predicted proteins | sample 3395031 | NCBI WGS metagenome assembly VAPK01 (sample SAMN08290443, study PRJNA428436) | hydrothermal vent metagenome | isolation source: Deep-sea hydrothermal vent chimney 1 | place: Pacific Ocean: Juan De Fuca Ridge | reverse complement strand
TGGACAGAGTTGCGACCTTCACCATCAGCAACAACCAGGACTTTTTGCGCAGGCTTGATCCAGCCGGGATTGTCGAGCAGGAATTGCGCCGGGGCTTTGCCAAACAGGTAACCTTCGGTGTTTTTATATCGTTCTTCCCACATATCATTTTCCTATGGATTGGGCGGCGATTACTGCCGGTATTTTTTTACAAAGTTATTTAGTATCTGTTCCGGCACATGCACATCTGCTGCGCGGCACATCTCAACCAGCCGATCCGCGTCTTCCGGATCAAAATAACCCCTGTGACGATAAATTCCAATTCGGACTTCAAATCCGTCACCGTCCGCTTCGGGGTGGAACTGGGTCGCGTAGACATTTTCGCCATAGCGGATCATCTGGTAGGGGCAAGTATCCGAGGACAGCAGATGGCTGCAACCCTTTGGCAACTCCTGTAGCGATTCCTTATGGCCGACGAAGGCGTCAAACCTTTCAGGCAGGCCGCTTAACAAAGGATCAGCTGCCCCCGCTTCGGTCATTTTGCAGCTGGTTGTACCGACCTTTTCGCTATAGCGCGCTTTGCTGACGTCAGCGCTAAGATGCGCGCCCAGAACACCGATGCCATAGCAACAGCCCAAAAACGGGAAATCACGCGCAGTGATGTCAGGCATTCGCCCCATAACAGCGGCTTCAATCCGGGCCTCGGTCGGAGTTTTATCGTTTGGTGCGTCTGAAACACATCCCGGCCCGCCGCCGACAATGACGCCGGAATAGTCATCGAGTGAAAGTTCGGCCGGGATGTCAGCCTGATCCAGCCGGATGCGATGTACCTCGCCCAATTCCAGCCCGCCCTTGCGTAGGATAGCGGCGAATTCATCGTCTGCTGCCTCGGTTTCGGGGCGCAGTTGCAGGATCAGGAATGGCTTCATGGATCAGGCTGCGGGCATACCGGTTTCGATAATTTCGGCCCAATAAGAGCAGCCTGCGGGAATTGCATCATCGTCAAAATTATATTCCGGGTGGTGGACATAGGCGGTGTCGCCATTACCGATGAATATGAAATTGCCGGGGCGCGCGTTCAGCATGTAGGAAAAATCTTCGCCGCCCATGTTAAGCGGTGCCTCATGGCAGTCACCGGACACTTTGGTAGCTATTTTTGCAGCAAAGTCACTTTCTTTTTCGCTGCTGACCGTGACCGGGTATCCGCGTTCATAATTTACCCGCGCAACAGCGCCGTAGGCCTTCGCTGTTGCTTCGGCAATTTCCGTTATGCGTCTTTCCACCAGATTGCGGATATCTTCATCCATCGTGCGTGCTGTGCCGCCGAGCTGGGCCTTTTGCGGCACCACATTATGGGCATTGCTGTCTGTCGAAAAGGTGCAGACCGATACGACTGCCTGATGTGTCGGGTCAACATTGCGGCTGAGGATGGTTTGCAGCGCCAGCACAATCTGGCAGGCAACAACCGTGGTATCGACATTCAGATGTGGTTTGGCGGCGTGGCCACCTTTGCCTTCAACTTCGATGGAAAATTCGTCAGCCGCCGCCAGAATTGGCCCGGGTCGGGTGGCAAATTGGCCAACCGGCAGGCCGGCCTGGGTGTGCATGCCGTAAACTTCCTGAATATTGAAACGCTCCATCATGCCTTCATCGACCATTTCCTTACCGCCACCGCCGCCTTCTTCGGCCGGTTGAAAGATCACCACCGCCGTGCCGTCAAAATTGCGGGTTTCAGCCAGATATTTTGCCGCCCCAAGCAGCATCGCGGTGTGGCCATCATGGCCGCAGGCGTGCATTTTACCGGGGGTTTTAGAGGCATATTCGAGACCTGTGGCCTCCATTATCGGCAGCGCGTCCATGTCGGCACGCATCCCGATGGCTTTACCGGAGGTGTCGGTTTTACCTTTGATCACGCCGACGACGCCGGTTCGCCCAATTCCTGTAACGACCTCATCGCAGCCGAATTCACGCAGTTTATCGGCGACCAGACCGGCGGTTCGATGCACATCAAACAGCAGCTCCGGATGGGCGTGGATGTCGCGGCGCCATTCGGTGATTTCGGGCAGAAGTTCAGCAAAGCGATTTTTAACGGGCATAGGTTTTCTCCGGGTGACGTTGGCAAAGCTTGTCGTATCTGAATTCGCTTCACAAGCCCTGTTGGGGTTACGGGCGCAGATCAATGACAGAGCCATCGCTGAAGCGCAAAAGACGAAAGGGCGAAATGTCGTGGCCGGGAGCGCGGCGGTTTACCAGATCAGCAACGATGCGCCCGATGGCGGGGCCGATGCCAAAACCGTGGCCGCACATGCCGGTGGCAATAGTCAGGCCGGGTAGTTTTTCGGCGCGGTCAATAATGGGCACCATGTCGGGCATGGTGTCGATCATACCGGCCCAAGAATGTTTAAGGCGGACAGGTTCAAGGCTCGGGAAAGTTCTTTCAAAATCACGAACCAAGCGTTTAATGCGCCTGTGGTTGGGTTTAGGGTTCAGGACGCGCATTTTTTCAAAGGGTGATGGCCGATCACCTGACCAATTGCGCGCAGTGCCCCACGCGTCGGGGTAATGTTTGGGGGCAGCCGGGTAGAAACGGGTTCCAAACGGGTCTTGTTTCAGTTGCGGCAGGAACGGGCGTACATTTCGGAATGCATCGGGGCCTAAGAACAGTTCATGGAATTCGCCGGGGGCCAGCGTGTAACCGCCATCAGCGCGGCGGCGGAATGCGAGGCGGTTGTCTGCAAATGCGCCTTGGCTGATTTCGGCAAGTGGCTGGGTTGCGGCGACCGAGGCGCGGACGGATAGCTGTGGAAATTCGATGCCATGGGCGCGGGCCAGCAGCAGGGACCAAGCGCCACCAGCCAGCACCACTTCCGGGGCAGATACCTTGCCTTTTTCGGTGATAACCCCGGTAATCTTCCCCGCAGATATGTCCAGAGTTCGCACCGCACAGTTTTCCAGAATGCTTACCCCTGCCCCTGCCATAGAGCGCGCAATAAGCGGCACTGCGCGGTCAGGTTCGGCGCGACAATCGGACGGGGTGTGCATCGCGCCTGCCCAAGTGGTGGCAGCATCGGGCAGCATTTCAGCAACCTGCTTTGACGTCAGCAACGTGGTGTCCAGCCGATGTTCGCGCGCAATGGTCAGCCAGTTTTCATAGCCTGCCATTTCGCGGGGTTTACACGCCATATAGGTCACGCCGGTCTGGCAAAATCCGAGACCCTGTCCGGTCTCGCGTTCCAGCGACTTCCAGATGCTCAGGGCCTCGATCATGATCGGCAATTCGCGCGGGTCACGGCCCTGCTGGCGAATCCAACCCCAGTTGCGGGACGATTGTTCAGCAGCGATACGGCCCTTTTCCAGCAAGGTGACGGACAGGCCAGAACGTGCCAGAAACCATGCGCTCATCACTCCAACAATACCGCCGCCTACCACCACCACATCTACGCTGGATGGCAATGGGTCGTGGTGGAATATCGGATCAGCAAGCGAAATGGGGAAGCCCATCACTCGGCCAGTATCTGCACCACTTTATTTATGAATTTCTGGCCCGCTTCGAATTGCTCAATTGAGATAAATTCATTGGGCTGATGCGCCTGTTCGATATTGCCGGGGCCACAAACCACGGCTGAGTAGCCACGTTCCTGAAATTGCCCTGACTCGGTGCCGTAGCTGACGACGTGCTGGCCGTTGTCGCCTGTTATTGAACGCGCAATGGCTTCGGCGCGCCCGTCGGTTTCGGGTTGTAAGCCGGGTATGCCAAAATACTGATCCAGCTCGATACTGGTTTTTGGGTGGATGGCCTGCATTTCGGCCTGAACTTCGGCGACTTTGGCCATGTAGGCGGCTTTCCAGTCTTCAAGGCTTTCCTCAGGCACGGCGCGAAAATCGACGCCAAATTCACAGTCTTTCGCAGTAATATTATGAGCGGTCCCGCCAGAAATTTCACCAACATGCACGGTGGTAAACGGCGGGACAAACATTGCCGCCAGTGGCCCCGGTTCCTTGGCCATGTTGATCACATTCATTTCATTGGCCCACTCGATCAGTTTGGCTCCGAACATGATGGCGTTGACGCCGGTGTGCATCAGGGAAGAATGCACCTCAAATCCTTTGACATGGGTGTGAAAACCTGTGCCGCCTTTGTGGGCGGTGACGGTTTTCATCATTGAAGGTTCGCCGATGATCGCGGCTTCGGCTTTGGGCAGGAATTCGGCCATTTTATCGATCATGTCGGGGGCACCCAGGCAGCCGACCTCTTCGTCATAACTCAGCGCGATTTGCAGAGGGCGTTTTACGCCTTTTTCCAGCGCCAGCGGGACAGCGGCAAGTGCAATGGCGTCAAAGCCCTTCATGTCACAGGTGCCACGGCCATAAAGCAGGCCGTCTTTTTCGGTCACGGTGAATGGGTCAGTATCCCACACCTGCCCTTCCACTGGTACGACATCAGTGTGACCGGACAGAATGATGCCGCCTTCGACTTCGGGGCCGATATTCGCATAGAGCGAAGCCTTTTGCCCGGTGGCGTCATAGACCCGGTGCGATTCTACGCCAAACCCGGACAGATAATCTTGCACCCAATCGATTAAATCCAGATTGCTGACCTGACTTACGGTCGGAAATGATACCAATTTTTCCATTATTTCGCGTGCTGTCAGTACCTGACCCATTGTTGATCCTATCATGATGAAACGCGTGCAAACCTGTTCCCACATCCCGCAATCGTCAAGACCAAAGCGCGAAATATTGAGCAAATGCTCAGAAAATTTGAAATGCCGCTTGGGAAAGGCAGATATTAGTTGCCGCCGTGAAATTAGGTGATAGGCTTCCTTAATGCCTGCTGCCGGACAACGTTCCGGATTGCAAAAACTGAAATAAAAAGAACCGCTTGGGAGTCATATATGCCCGATGGGGCTGCGCCCGTCCTTGATGTCAAAGGCCTGCGGACCGTTTTCAAAACGCGTTCCGGTGAGGTCCACGCCGTCAATTCCGTCAGTTTTGACCTTAAGCCCGGCGAGTTGCTGGGTGTGGTTGGTGAGTCTGGATCAGGAAAATCGGTGACGATGATGTCGCTGATCGGTTTGCTGCCGATGCCACCTGCCGAGGTGCGGGATGGTCAGGTTCTGTTTGACGGGCAGGATTTGTTGCAAGCGGATGAAGATGCGCTGCGCGATATTCGCGGGGCACGGATTGGGTTTATATTTCAAGACCCGATGACGTCGCTGAACCCGGTATTCACCGTTGGCTATCAGATCATGGAACCGCTGCGCAAACATATGGGGATGAGCAAATCGGCCGCCCGCAAGCGCGCGGCTGAATTGCTGGAGCTGGTAGGTATTCCCGATGCGAGCGCCCGGCTGAAAGATTTTCCGCATCAGTTTTCCGGTGGTATGCGCCAGCGGGTGATGATCGCAATTGCGCTGGCCTGCGACCCCAAGGTTCTGATCGCGGACGAACCCACAACGGCGCTGGATGTGACCATTCAGGCGCAAATCATTGAGCTGGTGAAAGAACTGCGGCAAAAGCTGGGCATGGCGATTGTCTGGATCACCCATGATCTGGGCGTCATTGCCGGGATCGCGGATCGGGTGATGGTAATGTATGCCGGGCAAGTTGTTGAACAGGCACCGGTAAAGGAACTATTTGGCAATCCGCAGCACCCCTATACGCGGGCACTGTTGCAAACCGTACCAAGTGTACGCGGCAAACGCTCTGAAAAACTGGCGGTGATAGAAGGTCAGCCACCGATGCTGGGGGCAGCACCCACATCCTGCCCGTTTCGCGAGCGTTGCACCCATGCCTTTGAGCGTTGCGCGCGCGAAAACCCAATGCGTCTCGAAGTTGGCGCTGGCCATGATGTTGCCTGTTTCTGGAACCCGGCAAACGGGGGCGAGCGCAATGTTTGACAATCCCAACACCCGCAAGAAGCTGGTCGAAGTTCACGACCTCAAGATGCACTTTCCGATCATGGCCGGTGTGTTCCGTCGCCGGATTGGTGAAGTGAAGGCCGTCGATGGCGTGTCTTTTGATATTTATGACGGCGAAACCCTGGGTCTTGTTGGTGAAAGTGGCTGCGGCAAGTCCACTTGCGGCCGTGCTATTTTGCGGCTTTATGAACTGACCAGCGGCACCGTTACGATTGACGGATGTAATATCGCCGAAGCCAGCCCGGAAGAGCTGCGCCAGATGCGCCCCACCATGCAGATGGTGTTTCAGGACCCGCAAGCCAGTCTGAACCCGCGCATGACGGTGGCGGCAATCATTGGCGAACCTTTGGTTGAACACGCAAATCTGTCAAAGCCTGAACGCGAGGAGAAAATTTTTCAGCTGATGGACGCGGTTGGCCTGAACCGTGATTTCGCCAACCGCTATCCGCATGAGTTTTCCGGTGGTCAGCGCCAGCGGATCGGTATTGCCAGGGCTTTGGCGCTTAACCCGAAATTTATCGTCTGTGATGAACCCATTGCGGCGCTGGATGTATCCATTCAGGCGCAGGTGGTGAACCTGTTGGAAGAACTGCAACAAAGGCTGGGCCTGACCTATCTGTTCATCAGCCACGACCTGTCAATGGTGCGCCATATCGCCGACCGGGTGGCGGTGATGTATCTCGGGAAGATCGTAGAACTTGCCCCACGCGAAGCGTTGTATCACGCGCCGTTGCATCCCTATACGCAAGCCCTGTTATCTGCGGTGCCCGAGCCGGACCCAAGTGCGCAGGCGCAGATCGAACGCGTTATTCTAGAGGGCGATGTGCCTTCCCCGTCCAACCCGCCGACCGGGTGCAATTTTTGCACCCGCTGTCCGGTGGTGATGGATATTTGCAAACAAAAAGACCCCGAATTTCTTGAAGTGGCGACAGGGCATTTTGTGGCCTGCCACCGTTTCACAGAGACCAACGACGAGTTCGCCAATGCAATGGCGGCATTTGAGGAAACCGAGCTAAATCAACAAGGAGAGAAGTAAGATGAAGATGAAAACAGCATTGATGGGCGCTGCGGCGGCTTTGGTGGTAGCACCAATGGCTTTTGCGGGATCCCATTCAGAGCGCGGTAAAGATGGTGAGGTTAAGCTGATTTATTGGCAGGCCCCTTCCATCATGAACCCATACCTGTCGGGCGGCACCAAAGAGCTGGAAGCTGCTTCGATGGTGATTGAACCACTGGCGCGCTACGACGAAAATGGCTCACTGATTGCCTGGTTGGCGGAAGAAATTCCAACTGTCGGCAATGGCGGCGTGGCGGAAGATCTGAAATCGATCACATGGAAGTTAAAGCCGGGCCTGCTATGGTCAGATGGCACACCTTTCACATCCGCTGACGTCAAGTTCACCTGGGAATATTGCACCGCCGAAGGTGGTGGTTGCGCCCAGTCCGATAAATTCAACGACATTCTTGACGTTGAAACACCGGACGCGCTGACCGCCATCGTGCGCTTTGGCGTGGCAAAGCCGTTCCCTTACGCCGCATTTGTGGCCTATGAGAACCCGATCATTCAGGCGGCCCAGTTTGCCGATTGCATGGGGGCCAAGGCACCCGAATGCACGACAGAAAACTTTGCCCCGATCGGCACAGGTCCGTTTACGGTTACCGAGTTCCGTCCAAATGACGTGATCACGTTGGCTGCGAACGAAAACTACCGTGACGAAAACAAGCCGGCCTTTGCCACGGTGACGTTCAAAGGGGGCGGCGACGCAACAGCTGCAGGTCGTTCGGTTCTGGAAACAGGCGAGTTTGATTACGCCTGGAACCTGCAACTGGCACCAGACGTGCTGGCCAACATGGCGGCCGCCGGTAAAGGCGTAACCGTTTCCGGTTTCGGTACATTGGTTGAACGCATCATGGTCAACCAAACCGACGTTTCCCCTGATCTGGGCGACGGCCGTGGTACAGTTGCCAATCCGCATCCGTTCCTGACCGACATTAACGTGCGTAAAGCCCTGTCTTTGGCCATTGACCGTGAATTGCTGGTGGAAATCGGATACGGAGTTGCTGGTAAAGTGACCTGCAACGTTCTGCCTGCTCCGGCAATCTATGCGTCCACCGCAAATGACGCCTGCATGACGCAGGATGTTGAAGGCGCCAAGGCGCTGCTTGATGGTGCTGGCTGGGTTGTTGGCGGCGACGGTGTGCGTGAAAAAGACGGTGTACGTCTAAGCATGTTGTACCAGACCTCGACTAACGCAGTGCGTCAGGATTTCCAGGCGCTGATCAAACAGTGGTGGGCTGATATCGGCGTTGAAACCGAGCTGCGCAACATTGATGCGTCGGTGTTCTTTGGCTCTGATCCAGGTTCTCCGGACACCTTCCAGAAGTTCTGGGCAGATGTTGAAATGTATGCGAACAACTTCTCTGGTTCGGACCCGGAAGCATACATGGCGAACTGGCATTCTAACCAGATCCCAAGCCCGGAAACACAATGGCAGGGCAACAACATGCCTCGCTTTGTGAACGCTGAATATGACGCAATGGTCGCTAAAATGGCCATCACCGCGGACATTGATGAGCGTGCAGCACTTGCCATGGCGATGAATGATATGCTGATGCAAAACTATATCATGATTCCACTGGTATATCGTGGTCGGGTTTCAGCCCATTCCAACTCGCTTGGTGGTGTAAAGCTGAACACCTGGGATTCAGAGCTTTGGAACATTGCCGACTGGCGTCGTAACTAAGCTGACATGAAACACCGCGCAGCCCCGGATTAAATACCGGGGCTGCGCAATTTATTCCACGACCACTGAACCGAGGCGCCATTCATGCTCACCTACACGATCCGTCGATTGCTGACTGCGATCCCGACGCTTCTGTTCATCGGTCTGATTATTTTTCTTTTGCTCGAACTCGCCCCGGGCGATCCGATGGCACAGGTGCCTCTGACCGTTCCACCAGAAGTGAAAGAACGTATGCGCGAGGCTCTGGGCCTGGGCGAACCTGTGCATATCCGGTTCTTCAAATGGATGGTTCAGTTTTTCGTCATCGAGCCGATGAACATGTTTGACGGCATCTTTGGCACCACCTTCGCTGAGGGCAAGCAACGGGTTATTTCCTGGCAAACCCGCAGCCCGGTGATGGACATCGTGGCGCAACGCATACCGCAGACATTGTGGGTTGTTGGCATGTCCTACGTGATCGGTGTGCTGATCGCGGTGCCGATTGGCATCTATTCCGCGTACAAACAATATTCGTGGTTTGACCAGATCGGCACATTCATATCGATGATCGGCTTTTCAGTGCCGACGTTTTTTACCGGTGTGCTTTTGATCGTGATATTTTCGGTAAACCTTGGCTGGTTCCCTTCTATATATGACACCACCCACAAGGTGACGGACTGGTCGAGCTTCCTGTTTCAGGTCAAACAAATGATCATGCCGGTTTTTGTGCTGGCGCTGTTCAATGCCGCCCAGATCAGCCGCTACATGCGCGCTTCAATGCTGGACAATCTCAATCAGGATTATGTACGCACCGCGCGCGCCAAGGGGATGACCGAAAAAGTTGTGGTCTTGCTGCACGTACTGCGCAACTCGATGATCCCGGTGGTGACTGTGATTGCCCTTGGGGTGCCGCAGGTGTTTGGCGGCGCCATCATCACAGAACAGGTGTTCAAGGTGAACGGGCTGGGTCAGCTGCTGATCACCGCCATTCAGGCCAACGACCTGCCGATGGTGCAGACGCTGACATTCATCTTCGCGATACTGATCGTGCTGTTTAATCTGATTGCTGATGTGCTTTACGGCATTCTGGACCCGAGGATACGCTATGACTGATCAAACAAACATAGCCAAACCTAGCGACGACGACAGCGGACACCGCGCACCACGCAACCAGTGGTGGGATGTCTGGGACCAGTTCAAAACCCACAAGGGCGCGTTGGTTGGGGCTGCGTTTTTCATATTCATCGTACTCGCAGTATTTCTTGGCGGAAATTTCTGGGACATTGACGCAACCTATATCGACATCCGGGCACGCAATCAGGGGCCAAGCCTCGCGCATCCGTTTGGCACCGATCAGCTGGGCCGCGACACGTTTGCGCGGATGATCAAAGGCGGGCAGACATCGGTGGCAGTCGGACTGACAGCCATGGGGCTGGCGCTATTTCTGGGCACAGCGGTTGGCGTGCTGGCGGGTTATTTCAAACGGCTGGATGGGCCGTTAATGCGTCTTACCGACCTGTTTCTGGCGCTGCCGCTGCTGCCGTTGCTGCTGGTTATCATTCTGTTGTTCCGCGATCCGCTGCGCGCCGCTTTCGGCCCGGAAAGCGGTATTTTCATTCTGATCGTCTTCGTGATCGGCATCACCAGCTGGATGCAGACCGCCCGTATCGTGCGCGGAGATGTGCTGGCGCTGAAAGAACGGGAATTCGTGCTGGCGGCGCGCAGCATCGGCACCCCGAACCGCCGGATGATCACCCGCCATATCCTGCCCAATGTAATGTCGCCGATTATGGTGTCGGCCACCTTGGGTATCGCCAATGCAATCATCACCGAAAGCGCGCTCAGCTTCCTTGGGCTTGGCTTCCCTTCAGACTTTCCAACCTGGGGCCGATTACTGTTTGATAGCACCGACTACCTGCAACAATACCCCGAACGGGTGATGTGGCCTGGCCTCGCTATCTCACTTACAGTGCTGTCGGTAAACTACATCGGCGACGGCCTGCGCGACGCGCTCGACCCGCGGATCAGAGGCCGCTAAACCCTTCTTCTTTTCGTAAATACTTCCGCCGGAGCCATACTGCCCGCAACGGGCTCAAAGAAATAAGCCCCCGGAACCCGGGGGCTTTCATTTTAGTTCAACAGCGGCAGCAGGCTGTCCACCGAGACCTTGGCATCCCCAAAGAACATCCTTGTGTTTTCCTTGAAGAACAGCGGGTTTTCGATACCCGAATACCCGGTCCCCTGCCCGCGCTTGCTTACAAACACCTGCTTGGCTTTCCAGCATTCGAGAACCGGCATCCCGGCGATCGGGCTGTTCGGGTCTTCCTGCGCCGCCGGATTGACGATGTCGTTGGAACCTATGACGATTGCGATGTCCGTTTCCGGGAAATCATCGTTGATCTCATCCATCTCCAGCACAATGTCGTAGGGAACCCGCGCCTCGGCCAGCAACACATTCATGTGCCCCGGCAAACGCCCTGCTACCGGGTGAATACCAAAACGCACGGTTTTCCCGGCGTCGCGCAGTTTGCGCGTCAGCTCGGCAACCGATTGCTGTGCCTGTGCCACGGCCATGCCGTAGCCGGGGATGATGATAATGCTGTCGGCGTCGTTCAGGGCGGCGGCAACGCCTTCGGCCTCAATCGCCACCTGTTCGCCCTCAACCTCCATCGCAGGGCCAGCCGGGCCGCCAAAGCCCCCCAGGATTACGGCCAGAAATTTGCGGTTCATCGCCCTACACATGATATAGCTCAGGATAGCGCCGGAGGATCCCACCAGCGCGCCGGTGACGATCAACAGGTTGTTGCCCAGCAGGAAGCCTGTGGCAGCTGCGGCCCAGCCGGAATAGCTGTTCAGCATGCTCACAACCACTGGCATATCCGCGCCACCAATGGCCATCACCAGATGCGCGCCGATCACGAAGGCAATCAGCGTCATCAGGTAAAGCGTCCAGATACCCGCATGATTCATATACATGAACAGCAGGATGATCGACGCTACCAACATCAGGATATTCCACAGATGCCGCCCCGGCAGGATCAGCGCTTTGCCGTCCAGTTTTCCCGCCAATTTGCCGTAAGCGATAACCGAACCGGTGAAGGTGATCGCGCCAATGAAGACGCCCAAAAAGACTTCGACTTCATGGATGACTTTTTCTGCGCCCACCAGTTCGCCGGGGTTCAGGGCCGAATTCAGCCCGATGAAAACAGCCGCCAGACCAACGAAGGAATGCAATATCGCTACCAATTGCGGCATGCCGGTCATTTCGACCCGTTTGGCGACGATTGTGCCGATAACGGCACCCGCGATTAACATCAGGACCAGCAGAATTCCAAGATCAACTTGAGGGCCAAAGATGGTGGCAACAACGGCGATGCCCATACCAACAATGCCATACCAGACCGCGCGTTTGGCGCTTTCCTGATTGGACAACCCACCTAGGGCAAGGATGAAAAGAACAGATGCCGCGATGTAGGCGGCGGTTTGAATACCGATAGACATGGCTTTACCCCTCGCCCTTTAGGATTTCTGGAACATTTGCAACATACGCCGGGTGACCATAAAGCCCCCGACAATGTTGATGGTGGCAATCAAGACAGAAATCGCCGCGAGTATCGTAATGATCCAACTGGATGATCCGATTTGCAGCAGCGCGCCCAATATAATAATGCCGGATATGGCATTGGTGATCGCCATCAACGGCGTGTGCAGCGCGTGGCTGACGTTCCAGATCACCTGGAAGCCGATGAACACCGACAGCACAAAGACGATAAAATGCTG
>VAPK010835692.1_pt1 | contig 12404 bp, 13 predicted proteins | sample 3395031 | NCBI WGS metagenome assembly VAPK01 (sample SAMN08290443, study PRJNA428436) | hydrothermal vent metagenome | isolation source: Deep-sea hydrothermal vent chimney 1 | place: Pacific Ocean: Juan De Fuca Ridge | reverse complement strand
TTACATTATCTAAAAAACAAGAAACAATTTTAAAAACGATCAATCGAAATTTACTGAAGATGTAATGTAGTGTATAAAATTAAGGACGAATTAGGGTAATAAGGTATAGATAAAAAACATCAGGGCGGCACGCTGCCGGTCTTCGTGCCCCCAGCCTGCAATCATAAAATACATAGACACCAACGACACTTCGAAAAAAACATAAAAAAGAATGGCGTCAAGCGCAGTAAAGGCACCAATGGCGGCAGTTTCCAATATCAACATTAAGACAATAAACGCTTTGGGTTGCTTGCGCACGTTAGCGGAATAAATAAAAGTCAATAAAAATAAGAGTGCCGCCAACAGGATCAGTGGCAAGCTGATTCCATCCACTCCAACACGATAGGCCGCACCAATGGATGGCATCCAATTTAGCTGTTCAACCTGAGAGAAGCCCAGACTTGTTAGGTTCGGCTCGGCAATACCGCGCACCCATATCCCGATGGCACCCAGCAAAGTTAAAGCGCTGGTTGCAATCCCTATTCTATGAATATTTTCAGCCGATGATTGGCGATAACACATAAGAAAAATCGCGCCAAGCAAGGGTAGAAAGAGTGTGAGTGAAACCACTTAGGAAACTCCTGAAGATTCAATAAACAATTAACCCAATAAGCGTAACAACAAATAATCCTGCCGTCACCATGACAGTAATGGCCAGCTCACGATGAATAAGACCACTTTGTAAAACACGGGCGCGGCCACCCAGTTGAATGGTTCGGCGCACCACTGAAAAAATAAACCGATCGACACCTTGGTCGTCACTGCGACGAGTCATATGGCCGATTTTAATGCCTATTTTACCCACCGCCAGTGCCGTCTCATAAAGGCAACGTTCCAGCTTCTCACAGATTTGGGAAATCGCTAACGCAGGACGTACACATAAATTATCAAGCCCCCCCGCAAAACTAAAACCTTGACTCGCCTTTTCCCGTAACGACCCCATTAAAACATTCGCCGGAATAAACCAGCCCAGCAATAAACCCGCAAGTGCCGCACTTAGCCCCAAAACTTCAGCCATCATATCGCCCGCCAATGGTGCCGCCAGCGATGCTTCTATGACAGAGAATGTCGCACCTAAAACAATGACCAAGGTCACCAGGCCGGCAATACCCGCCCCCATCCATTTCAAACCAAGTAGCGGTTTTTTTGATACATGACCTTGCCACAACAGTCTCAGGGCACGGGCCATATAGGCGCCCGTTAACAAGGTGGCAATCAAGGCCAGCGGCGCAAATAACCACGCATGCGTAGATGCCATGGTGGCCGCAATAATGGCATCTTTGGAAAAGAAACCACTTAGCGGCGGAATACCGGCTAAAGCCAAGGCCGCGATAGCAAAGCCAATAAAAATACGCGGCCTTTCGCGACCAATGCCTGACAAGTCTTTAAGCGTCGTACTGCCTCGACTGTGCTGAAAAACACCCGCCCCCAAAAATAACGAACTCTTAATCGCCGCATGGGCAATTAAATGCAGCAAGGCCGCGATGGGCACACCCGCGCCAATGGCTAATAACATCAGGCCGTATTGGCTGGAGGTTGAAGCCGCAAGCAAGCGTTTAAGGTCTGACTCAGCCAGAGCCATCAGTCCCGTGACAATAGCTGTCACACCGCCAACAATGCCGATAACCGCCAGTGTTTCTGGGGTCAACATCGGCGCCGTGCGAATCAGTAAAATGGCGCCGGCAGCCACCAATGTAGCCGAATGTAACAGCGCTGAAACCGGCGTCGGACCCGCCATCGCACGTTGCAACCAATCGTGTAAGGGCGTTTGCGCCGATTTACCCATTGCCGCAATCAACAATAAAATCCCGGCCGCCATCGCCGCTCCACCATCGGTGTTCAATGTTACCGAAATCTCACTGGTACCAGCATTCGCAATTAAAATAAAGACTGCAATATAAAGCCCGAGATCAGCACTGCGTGTCACTAAAAAGGCACGCGTTGCAGCCGTTTTGACAGCGGGTTTCTGATACCAAAAACCAATTAACAGATAACTGCTTAAACCAATAAGTTCCCAAGCTGACAACAATAAAATCCAATCACCCGCGAGCACCAGCATCTGCATCGCCGCGATAAATAATAGCATGGTGGCACAAAAACGATTTTTTTCTTTATCTTGCGCCATGTACCCTATTGAATAAACCAACACGAAGGCACTCACAACAGCAACCAGGCTTGAAAGCAACGAGGTCATGGGCGTCGCAATCAACCGCAGAGGCATATTCGGTAAACCGGGCAATATTAATTCACTCCCCGAACCAAATAATAAACCTAAACCAGCCAGTAAACTCACAACAGCTGCGGTTATAGCCAGCTCAAAAGGTCGCTTTTTCAAGCATAGAATTCCAGCCGCTGCCAATAGTGGTGCAAGAATGATGAGGCTAATAAAAATCACTCCTTCAACTCCGCCGCTTCTTCCATTTCCACCGAACCTTTACTGCGAAAGCGCGCAATGGCAAGCCCAAAACCCACTGCCATTTCCAATGCCATCACGGTCATCACAATTAAAACAAACATTTGCCCAGCGGCAACATCGGGATGCAAATAACGCCAGAAGGCCACCAAATTTAGCAACGCACTAGCGAGAATCAGCTCGACGCCCATCATAATCATCACCAGGTTGGTTTGTGACAGTGCGCCGTAAATGCCCACACCAAATAAGGCCGCACCGGTAATCAACGCCCATATTAGCTCCACACTCATGGCGCTTCATCCTTTGCTTTTGTTGGCGCGACGAGCGGTATTGGCTTAATGGCCACGGCAATGGCTGCAATCATAGCGGTTAAAATGGTCACACCCGCCATTTCAAAAATCAGCATGGAGCGACCGAGCAATTCAAGACCGAGTGCTTCGGTCTGTTGTGCGGTATCGGCAATAGTGCTTGTCACCGGCCCCCAATCGATAAACACCGCCATCGCAACGGAACCCACAAACGCGACAAAACCGGCAATCAATGACAGGCGTTTCTGGTGTGTCATGTCCATTTTTCCCATGCCACCGGGGTCCATCATAAACATCACCATAAAAATTGCCATGATGCTCATTTCCGTCGCCATCATCATAATTTGCAAAACGCCCAGGAACTCCGCTTGCATAGTCAAAAACATCGCCCCAAGCGCTGTCTGAGAAAACAATAAGGCAATCGCTGAGCGCACCATCGAGAAAGTACGAAAAACAACAACACCAAACCAGACCGCAGCCATGCCAAAAAAACCGATAAAAATCGCCTGAGCGGTAATCACGGGATCACCACCAGAAGAATGCCAACAATAAAAATATTCAACAACGCTAAGGGAATACCAAACTTCCAGCACCAAGCCAGTAAATGCGCTTCACGGATACGTGGCACATAGCGCCCAACCAATAACATCGCGGCGGTCACCAGCATAATTTTAATCGCACTCCATAACCACGGTGGGAGCAACGGGCCTTGCCATCCCCCCAAGTAAAAAGTCACAGTCGCCGCCGCTAGGGTAATGATAAGTATCATTCGACCCAGCCGAAAAACAGCCAGACGAACACCGCTATATTCCGCTTCAACACCGCCGGCTAGCTCACCTTTGGCGGTAGGCAAATCAAACGGAGGCAAAAAAGCCAGCCCCATTGCCGCAATAAAAAATAAAAAAATAACCCAATGGTTGATAAAAAATATTCCACAAACTAACTTGAGAAACAACAATGTCAGTGGTAACCAATGACTCGGCACGCATCGCCACCGCCGTGATCGGCATCACAATCAGCATCGCATACGCCACAAGTTGACCGAGAAAACGCCAGCCACCAATCATGGCATAAGCACCGTTTGGTCCCCAGCCTGCCATAATCAAAGCCACCAACACATAAGCCAGTGCAGCATTGAGAAACAGCGCGCCTGTTGCTAAATCGGCAATGATCAAATCTGGCGATAAAGGAATGACAGCGGCGGCAAGTAACGCCGCAATCAATAATACAACTGGACCGACTTCAAAAAAGAGTAAATCGGATTTACGAGGAATCATTGACTCTCTTCCTAATAGCGAAAGCGCGGAATAAACAGGCGCCGCTAATTGAAAACGTCCACTGGCAATCCAAGCTTCAAGCACCGCGACAAAATAAACACCGATGATCAGCAGCAATAACACCAGCATCACGATCATTGACGAATTTTCCACGGGGATAAATCCAACGAGCCAACGGCGATGAGCGCATCACCCAGCTCCTGCTGTTCGGTAATGCTTTCGATCAAAGCAAGGTGGTAAGAGGAAGGGGTTTGCAATTTCACTGAGCTAACAAATCCTTGATCCATCGATACCTGCAGGCTAGCTTTACCACGCGGGGTTTCAACTTGTGATTTGCCAGTGCCTTCGATCTCATCAAGATTTATCATTTCCGGTAATGCGATAGCGCCTGCCGCCTCAATTAAAGAAAGACTTTGGCGCATTTCATCCAAACGGAGTTGTAAACGCGCCCAAGCATCGCCCTCTTTTCGATGAATCGCTTTAAAGCCTAATGACACATAAACCTCATCATCACATCGGACATCGTTATTGATACCCGTAGCCCGAGCCACAACGCCACATAATATTTTATTGTCTTCTAACCGGCCAATGCCCGAGGTTCGAGGTTTCAGTAATGGCGTTTTTTTGATTTGTTTTATCATTTTTTTCAAGTCAGGTTTTAATGCGATGATTTGTTTTATATCTGCTCTCTGAAATTTTAATTGCAACACTCCGGCACGGCGCGATAACCAAGAAAAACCTGTTTGCTGTGCAAATAACACCAGCCAGCTTAAATGACTTGCAATCCGCTCTCGTTCCAGCGCACCGATGCGGGCTATTGCCATACTATTATCAATAACGATATTTGCCGCCTCTTCCATGGCCTGAACAATCAGCAGTTTCGATGAAACCGGCGTTAACGGGTCAAGGCTTAAAAAGTGTTTAACAAAACAACCCGCATGCATGGGTGAGTGTTCAAGTAGCTCGATTTTTTCAGTGATGGAATGTGATTCTGACCCAGCGATGGTATCACCATCCAGTGAAAACGTCAGTCGCAAGCCACTTGGCAAACCGGGGAAAAATGGCCCGAAGGCGGCGTCAATCCACTCCATTTGCAAACCATCGCTACTGCGTGGTAAATCCTTAGTCACATCAATCATCGACATAAAACCTGAGTCATCATGGTTCATTTGGCTGTGGTCCATTAGACGATGATCGCCTTGAGTTGATTTTTCGTGTGGCTGATTCGATGAACTCTGTTTTTCGCGAGGCTCCAAATGCATGCCACATTTAGGGCAACTCCCCGGCGTATTCTGAATAACTTCCGGATGCATCGGACAGGTGTATTCGACGGCGACTTGCTGATGAGTTGCATGCTGAGCGGCGGCTTTTTTCTCAACCAATGTTTCATGCGTCATAGGCTTATGATCTCCCTGATCGTGAGTTGGCGGACGTAAGTCGGCAGTATTGTCATGATTTGTCCCATGGCCAGCATGTGCCTTCTCAGCACTTACCTGCGCCTCGCGTGGTACCAGAAACATATCACACTTGGGGCACGATCCTGGCTCATCACGCACGACTTCTGAGTGCATCGGACAGACATACTCAATACGCACATGTAATGCTGGCGCATCGTAATCTGAAATTTTAGTTTGAAAAGAACTATTTTCAAATATAACACGCATTGCCTTCACAGTATTCACTAAATCCTGCTGCGATAGCTCGGTCGAAACATCAGCGACAGGTAACGGTGCCAACTCGTTTTTATTGGTAACGCCGACGGTGAAGAACACTTTCGGGCGCAACATTTGTGCATAAACAACCGAGGCGGCTTCACGCATTTCAGGCGGAATGTCACCCAAAACCAATAACACACTCGCGTGGCGCGGGCTAGCGACAACCTGCATTCCTGCGGCTTCAATATCCAGCCCATAGGCTCGGGCAATATCAAGCCCAGGAATGACGAATACCTTTAAATCTCTGGCCATTGCCTTAGCGAGCAGCCGTCGAAGCCCCGAAATTTTTCCTTGACGGGCACCATGAATCATTTATTTATTGCCTCCGCAACGCACCCTGACTCCAGCCATATAATAGACCTAAAAATAAAATGAGCAGGAAAACACCCATATCCAAGAGCGCAATGATACCTACCTCCTTATATACCACAGCCCAAGGGTACATATAAGCCATTTCCATATCAAAAGCTAAAAACAGGAGGGCATAACCATAATAACGTGCATGATAACGAACCCATACGGGATCGCGTGATAATTGCCCAGCCGTTGCAGGCACATCTTTGCCAAGTTCTTTTCGCGATTTTCCGATGGCGCGAGTAAGCGCAAACAGGCTTAAGACAAATCCAATAGCGCCAATAATAAGCCCTAAAAGTATTCCGTATTGTTGCAACATTCCCATGCGTGACACCCTATTATTTTCTGAGTGATAATTTTTACCCCCCCCCCTCTTTTAGAAGGCTGCCCGAGAATGAAAAACCTCCGAGTAAGGGGGAAGCGAAATGCGTCAGCCACAATGTCGAGATAACTTAATAAAGTGACAAGATAATGCGCGCTATGAGCTACATTCTCGATAATTTCTAGTCGCGTATTTTGTGGGGTGATTTTTATTCATTAACATGTCCGATGTATGATTTTACTCCGATGACAATCCAATCATAGGCTGCGACTGATTTTGTTTCAATATTTTTTTAATACAGAAAAAGATATATCTTTATTTCATTTTTTACCGAAGAATTTTCAATCATCCATAAAATGTCAAGCTAAGTGTAAAACCTACGTGTCACACACAGGTCAAGAAATATTTGCGGATGAAATTTAAATAACATATATGCTTGATTTTTTATCCACAAAGAAATATTGTCAAATGTATTTTTCTAGAAGAAACAGGACAAAAAATGTTTTCAAAATCACCAAATGACAACTTTTATTGTCGGGTAAAAAACAGCTCAACACCGACAGCGCAAATAATACCAGCCATGAGTACTCCGCTCGCTTCCATTTTTGGGAGTGGTTTTCTTGTGATCGTACCGATTTTGGCAAGTGCTGTTGGCCCTTATGCATGGCTCGCAATGATTATCGTTGCAGTGATTGCCTTTTTTGTGGGCAGTATCATCAGACACAACATACTTTGTGCGGAACCTGTATTAGCCAAGGGTGGAAAATCCATCACGGTGTATGCTGAGCAACTCTCTGCTTATGCACTGGTGGCCGCTTATGTGGTATCCGTATGTTTGTATGTTCATATTCTTTCTTCATTTACGCTCGCCAGTTTTGAGCTAGACACAGCATTTAACAAAAGTTTATTAACAACACTTATTATTGGCGCAATCACTGTCATTGGTCTTTTCGGCGGCCTAAAACCTCTAGAAAAACTTGAACGTTGGGCATTGTACATAACGATTGTCATATTGAGTTTGTTGCTGTTAATGTTTGCCATCTACGATGTTAACCAATACCTCACGCTGAAACAGTTTACTTTTCCAGTAATGCCTGATCGAAGCACTTGGGAAATCATCACCATTGTCGCAGGCACCCTTATTGTTGTTCAGGGGTTTGAAACAACCCGCTATTTAGGCGAACATTTTGATGCCTCAACACGTATCAAAGCTTCGCTCTGGTCACAATATTTTTCACTCAGAATTTACGTTTTATTTATTGCACTAGCTCAACCCATCGTACCTGCGCTAAATGGTATCTATGATGACAATAGTCTGATCGCCTTAGCCGCGACGGCATCGCTACTGTTACCCATACCACTCATTATTGCAGCGAGCATGTCCCAGTTTTCGGCAGCCGTTGCCGATACGGTTGCTGCTGCAGCGAATATCAAAGAGACAAGTAAGCAACGTATTGACACACGCTGGGGGTATTTATTTGTCGGAGTGACCGCAATGCTATTGTCATGGTCCGGATCAACATTTGAAATCATCGCACTGGCCTCACGCGCCTTTGCATTTTATTATTTATTGCAATGCATCGTGGCTTTTTCAGTTTGCAACAATACTAAGCAGCGATGCCTGTTTGTTGTGATTGGAATCATTTTAACATTTATTTTAATTTTTGCGATTCCAACGGGTTAAGTGATGAGAAAGAAAAAAGTGAGGCTTCAATTCCAATGCGATAATACTCTTGGGTAGCATTAAAAAATCTACCTCGATACGCGGACACAAACTAGAATTAAAAGGCAGCACCCAAGGAAACAGCAGAGAAAATCGATAAAAAATTTAGCACACATGAGTTTATAAAACGATAGATAATAAGGATATTGTGAAAAATCCTATACAAATATATCTATATCAGATTTATAAACTCACGTTAGCTGAACAGCAGCGATATACTGGAATTATTTATCCCAATTCAAAAAATTTATTTTCATAGTATCGAAGTGTATTTTTAATTTTCCACCCTGAGATTCGATAGTGGATGCAACAACAATCGCGATCACGCCAAGAATCGCTAAACTTATCCAACTACCTAAATCAAAACGTAACACTAATTCATAAAATTGATACACTAGCCCTATTATCATTAATGCAACTCCACCGACAAGTACATTACGTTGCTGTGCTTTATAACCCACGACAATCAAACCTAATCCGGTAGAAACGCAGGCTAATGCAGCAAGTAAATTGGTAAATAATATTAGATTTATTGACATACTAATAAATAAGCCGATGATAGCGATCAAACGGAATTTTCCAGCCCCCTGAGTGGAGCGGGTAGATATATCATATATCATTGCCGCCGCTACCAGCGAACTGAATGGAAAAATTAACTCATTGGGGAAAGAAAGCATGCGCTCTAATACATCGACCAATAAAAAAGCAACTAAAACAGCCGGGATGACCGATAAACTCTCAAATAAACTTCTCAATTTTGAACCATTGTTCAATTGCAACGATATTTGCCGCATGATGAAAAATACGATAACAGATAGCACTGTCAATAAAAACAAATCAGTCGAATAGAGCCATAAACTCCGTCCGACTAAAACAGCTAGAGGCAGAAACTGTAATCCAAGAGCGGTTATACCTTCCTGAGTTTTAGCGGTGGCTTGATTGTGTGAAATTTTTCGAGCAAGAATGATACCGCTAGTTGCCAGCACAAGTACTAATAGACCAATGATTTGTGGGTCTCGGATGGGTATTAGCAATGAGGCGCTACTGACTAAAAATAACAGAGATAACTTCTGGGCCATATTTCGCGCAAGTACCGTAAAACCAAGAAATGTGACGGGTATTAGTACTAATTGTGCCCCGACTGAGGTTAACAAGGCCGTATTCATATTATCAACTGACCAGGCAACATAATAAGGATAGGCCGTGATATCTGGCAGCGTTGTTTGTGAAAAGATGAACGCACCAAGGATAGCAAAATTGGCCGGGATGGAGATTAATGCCAGTGCGAGCAAGAGTCTTGCACCTTTGCTCTCTTTTAACCAGTGTCCACACCCTAAACCGATAACCGCTAATACGCCGGTATGAGCCAACATCATAAAATATCGAAAACTATCATTTCCGCTTTCCCAGCCTTTCATGAGAAAACTATACGTAGCAATTAACACAGCGCCAGCACCCAATATGCGCAGCAGAGCCGGCATATTTTTTATGAAATCTGACTCTTTCTTTACAATTTTTTGCTGATCGTTTTCCTCGATCCAAGCCTCATTTGACTGTTTCATTTTTGCTCCTCCTCAGCGAGTAGTACCATCAGTTCTTTTTGTAATTCCTCTTGTTGCTCCTGGGTAATAAAATCTCGTTCCAAAGTGTCGGTGGTGTCATCTACATCAAGGGGAATTCCTGTTTGATCCATGTTTACTTCCCAACGATTGAAAGAATTTTCCAAAGCTCTTACGGAATGATTGCTAGCGTCATTGGTGACATTGAGTGCTAAACAGGTTGATTGGCGTGCTCGCATTAATGTGAGCTCTTGTTTCATTTCTGTCAGTCGTTGTTGGCTTGTTTCGATATCTTTAGCCAACCTGTCAGCTGTCTGAGCATATTGCTCTAACGTTTTTCCTAAGGTTTTAGATTGTTGTTGGCAGGAGCGACGGCGGTTAATACATTCCAACGCTTTATCCTCATTCTCTTTTGCACATTCAATCGCTCGTTTTCGCCATAGCAATACATTCTCCTGCTGTTTTTGAAGCTGATTTTTTAGCTGCTGTTGCTCACTGCGTACTTGCCCCAGTCTGACTTTGGCTTCAGCGATTTTTTTCTGCCTATCACTCAACGTTGCTTGAATCACTGCATCGTGATTTTCAATTTCACCGACAACGTGATCGATACGCGATACCAGGGTGGCAGATAGACGCTTAAAAATTGACATAGTGATGATCTCCGTTATTAACATTCGAAGCTATTGTTGACAATGAGATTGAATAAATAAATATTTTTTTTCTTTGTATATGATTTATGATTGTGTAGTATAGAAAAAAGATACTATACCCGGAATTCTTGAGATTCAGGTATTGAGTGCGAGGCTTATATCTCAAATACTTCGGGTATATCTACTTGAATAACATTAGGTGAAGCTATGGCACAAACCGCCGAACTGATAAAAACACTGAAGAAATCTTTGAAAAGCCACAATCTGACCTATGCCGAAGTGGCTCGCAAACTCGATATGAGTGAGGCAAACATAAAACGACTGTTTGTTTCAAAACGATTTACCTTGCAGCGTCTGGAAGACATTTTCCGGTTAATGCAAATGGAATTGACCGATCTCTTTCAAATTTACCAAGAGTCTCGACAGCGTATCAGTCAGTTAACACTGGAGCAGGAGAAGGAACTGGTGAAAGATGAAAAACTGTTGCTGGTGGCTGTCAGTGTGCGCAACCATCTCACCTTTAATGAAATCATTAGTAATTATCTTATCGCTGAAACGGATTGTATCCGCTGTCTCGCAAAATTGGATAAGCTGATGATTATCGATCTCTTGCCGAACAATCGAATTAAGCTGCGCATTGACGAAGATTTTAGATGGATTTCACACGGTCCGATCGAAGCCTTTTTCGAAAAAAAAATTCAAAAACAATTTCTTCAATCGGGATTTAGAAAGGAGCTAGAGCATCGCCGATTTTTGTTTGGCTTGCTGGGAGATTCTTCTACCCGGCGACTACTCAGTAAAATACATAATCTGACCATAGAGTTTGCTGATCTACATCGCCAGGATGCCCATTTACCGCTAGAAAAACGCCACAGCATAGGATTCATGATGGCAATGCGACCCTGGGAGTTAGAAGTGTTTAAGCCCTTGATTCGGAAAAAACCGCCTGAAAGTATATAAATAATGTACTGTTTGCGTATATGGATGATACTTATCATAAATAGGTTTATTTATTAGTCTCTACTAAGGTTAAAACCACCGCCTAAAGGCGGTGGTTTTAACCTTAGTAGAGACTAATAAAAATGTATCAATACCTCAGGGTACTGTTTTGAGAATAGGCTTTCTCGATTAACAATATTCGGTAACCCTCGAATAAAATCGATATTCTTACGAACCGGGACAGGATAATCCGTGCTAAAATGACTAATCAATTTAATCGAGCTAGTTTTTAAATCTTTCTCACTGATCAAGTCGATAAGTCTATTTCTGGTAAAATCCAACTCTTTTTGAAATATTGCTGATCCAGTTCTTTCGGCACTAGCGATAAATGGTCTTGGTACTGTGTTTTTAAAAATAATTTCACGAACGGCATTGCTAATCATATCGTCTATAAACGAGCGAGGAGGGAGGTCATCAGTATCTTTATTGACAAGTAGAGAGATGGTAATCATATCATCCGACTCAGATTTCTTAACTTCAAGCAAACTTCTGTCGGCTGAACCTGATCGAAAACTTACTTCGTTTGTGCGATAACCTTCATCCTTTTTAACCTCAACATTAATTTCGCAATTGTCAAATAATCGGCCATTTCCAGCAAACACTCGATCAATGACTTTCGAGTAATTTTCTGAGGCTGATTTCAATATTTTTTTAGAGTCTTTAGCAAAATCTTCAACTGGAATTGAGACGGACCCTTTTTCCATAACATTGCTTACAAGATTCTTCGGCAAAGCGATTGAAACAGCATTATGCCAATAATCCAAAAATCCATAAATGGCGTAGGTCACATAGGTTTTTCCTGTGTTATTCTTACCACAGACAATAGTTAAGTCGCCAAGAGTGAGTTCGGCCTGCTTAATCACCCCTAGTTTTTTAAGCGTAATTTTCATATTTTTCTCTATAGAGCCCCCGCATAAATTAAAAATCGCGACAAAATACCACGCTAAATAAATTGTTATTGGGCTGGTCTATTCTTTTGAGATAGGAAAATAGGCTTGGTTTTGACCTGCCTCTCAATATTTGGACAAGCATTAACCTAACCCTT
>VAPK010388224.1_pt1 | contig 12408 bp, 11 predicted proteins | sample 3395031 | NCBI WGS metagenome assembly VAPK01 (sample SAMN08290443, study PRJNA428436) | hydrothermal vent metagenome | isolation source: Deep-sea hydrothermal vent chimney 1 | place: Pacific Ocean: Juan De Fuca Ridge | reverse complement strand
GTACATGAGCATTTTGAGCTAAGCTATAACGCCGTTATCTGGTTTCTCGCTAGGCGTGCTTCAAAACACGCCAGTCTAAGCCTTCATCTTGCGATGCAACATCAATCCATGAAGCATCGGCATCCAATGCTTCACTCATTTTATCTCGCGCTAACGCCACAGTATTATTTTTATCACTAATGTGTGATGCCACTAAATATTGTAGCTTTGAAATATCAATCGCATTTAATAAATCTTTTGCCTGGCCATTATTTAAATGACCATAGTTTCCAGCAACACGATGTTTTAATGAGTTGGGATAAGAACCGTTAGCCAGCATCTCTTCATCATGATTCGCTTCCAAAATAAAAGCATCACAAGCAGAATATTGTTCTTCGATGTAAGGTGTAATGGAACCTGTGTCCGTTAATACACCAATACGCCAGTCACCATCACTAAAAATAAACTGACAAGGTTCTTTAGCATCATGCGGAACCGGAATGGGTTGAATTTGAATGGAGTCTATTTCAAAATTCTGATGGATATCAATACAGTTCCACAACCCTAATTCATTCAGCTCTTGCAGCTTAGCTGCTTTCGCTGTGCCCCGACTGGACCAAACGGGGATGCCATATTTCTTAGACAAGCTTGCTACACCGCGAACATGATCACCGTGTTCATGTGTTACTAAAATAGCACTGACTTGTTGAATTTCTCGTGACAAGCGTTGTAAACGGCGTTCTGTTTCACGCATGGAAAAACCACAATCAACTAATATAGCAGTACCATCGGCTTCTATTAAGGTGCTGTTACCACGACTACCACTACCGAGTGATGCGAATTGCAAATTACCTGTTCCTCAGCTTATGTTTATCTTAATCCAGGTAGCTTTTGAGATCTGTCAATAATTGCTTAACAAAACCAGCATCTGCTTTTGCACCGGTTGTTTCATAAATGCTGATAAGTGTCGTCTCTTTTTCTTCACTTACACTCAGTAAGTAACGCTCTTTTAATTTCACTTTTTTGCTTGAAAACAAGCTTGCAAGCCAGCCATCATCTTCTTTAGCCTTCTCACGAAAATCATCGGTTATGCGTAAATAATACAAACCACCAGAACGATTACGATCATCAACAAGTAAACCAATTCGGTCTAATGCAATACCCACTCGACGCCAGGTACGAGCAAAACCTTCGCCCACTTGCAGCATTTGTACTTCATCTTTTTCTATCAGCTTTGCACGTTCTTTCGTGGTAATACTACTCACTAACTTAACTGCTTCAGACCGACTCACATCACGGAAAATCAAGAAACGTTGGTACATTTCCGCTTCAAGTTCCGGATCAGATGGACGTAATTCCCACCACAATTTAATTGAGTTTATCTCTTCAACGCCATGCTCTTTTAAACCTTGGTGGGTAATAAAAACACGGGTCATTTTTGGATTACTTGTTTTTTCTAAACGTGCACGATATTTATCACGGATACCCGTCGAAGAAATTTTACTTAATAACTTCGAAAACCAGTTTGTTGGAAGTTCTAATCGATTTTCTAAAAAGTTAGTTTCCATGATTCCTAACTGTTTATTTTCTCGTTTAATTTCAAAACCAACTTTATTAAAAAATGCTTTTAATTGTGGCCATAATGCCTCTGCAGTAGAGTTAACTTCTAACCACTGACTTGCGCCATCACGAATAACCTTAACGCCAATAGGAGCTGCAGGAGTAATCGTATCTCCCTTATATTCATTGCCGGTATAGTCAGAATATGTAGAGCCTCCCGCAATATTCGGTAGAGCAAGGCTATCCGTCACACTGGGACTAGAAAGATCTGGCGGCACATCTAATTTATAAGACCTTTGCTCTTTGCTATCAGCGCTATACACACCCTTCCACTTTGGACCGCTTGAACATGCACCCAAAGTAATTAACAACAAAATAAAAACAACACGTAACATAGAATTTCTCATTTAAAATTTAAGAGAGTACATTCGCCTGGCGCATAGCCATACGAAGTGTCTCATGATATTGATCTGAAAATACTGTCAAGGGTAAACGAATACCCGCAGGGATAAGTCCCATTTCACATAAAGCCCATTTTACAGGAATTGGATTCGCTTCAAGGAAAAGGTTCCCATGTAAGCCCAATAAATTTTCATTTATAGCGGCCGCTTTTTCACGATCACCATTCAATGCAGCCAAACACATTTCATGCATTTCAGCAGGAGCAACATTTGCTGTAACTGAAATATCACCTTTAGCGCCCAATAAAATAGCTTCCATGGCAGTGGCATCATCGCCACTGTAAACATCAAAATCTTCTCCACAGCGCAAAATAATATCGGTAATACGAGAAACATCACCTGTTGCTTCTTTAACGCCAATAATATTTGATATTTTAGCTAAACGCTCAATCGTTTCAGGCAGCATATCCACCGCAGTACGACCTGGCACATTATAGAGAATTTGAGGAATATCAACGGCTTCTGCAACCGCTTTATGATGTAAATACAAGCCTTCCTGAGTCGGCTTGTTGTAATAAGGTGTCACCAGCAAACAAGCATCTGCTCCTGCATCTTTTGCACACGTTGTCAGCGTAATCGCTTCTGTAGTCGAGTTAGCACCCGTTCCTGCGATAATAGGCACACGTCCTGCTGCAAGTTCGACAATACGTTTTACTAAGGTGCAATGTTCGTGTTCATTTAAGGTTGCAGATTCACCCGTTGTTCCCACTGCTATAATGGCATCAGTACCATTTTTCACATGAAATTCAATGAGTTGCGTTAATGCTGCATCATCTACACTGCTATCAGATTGCATCGGTGTAACCAAAGCAACCATACTTCCTTGAAACATGTCGAACCTCATAAAATTCGGAAAAAAAGAAACGCAAATGGTACTTGCCACAAGCTATAGAGACAAGTTTCCTGACTAAAATAGATGCTTTTAAACCAATATTTTACTTAGACGGTCATAAATAATGCAGCTTCGACAAGGAAACGTGTTCGGAGTATGTTATTTACCTAAAATATACTTAATAACAACCACTTTTGACGGAAACGATTATGAGCGACCAGGAAGACATCGGCACCAGAGAATTACGTATCAACCCCATTGTGCCAACCGAATCAGTACTTATTGCCACAGCGCGCTCTATGCGACCTCAGAAAGCCGAAGATGCTGCTCCTCGAGACACTCGAGAGCATGTTGAGCGCTGCCCATTCTGCCGAGGCAACGAAGACAAAACGCCACCTGAAATCATGCATGTACCCGAAGAAGGTGATTGGGCTATTCGTATTGTTGAAAACCTTTATCCCGTTTTAGGTGATGATCGCCAAAATCCCGATATGATTTTTGGTTTGCAACAAGCCATTAATGGTTATGGCCGTCATGAAGTCATTATTGATCATTCTCAACATGGTATTGCGGTTCATGAAATGAGCCGTTCTCACCTCTCATTGTTATTTCGCACTTATCAAACTCGTATGAAAGAACTTTATGAGGCTGATAAACGCTTAAAATATGTCCTTATTTTCAAAAACTTTGGGCCTGCTGCCGGTGCAAGTATGGCGCATACCCACAGCCAAATTATCGCAACACCTGTTATTCCTCAGAATATACAAGATGAAGTTGAACACAGCAAAAAATATTATGAAAAACATCATCACTGTATTTTCTGTACTTTAGTAGATGAAGCATTAACCTATGAAGCTACAATCTATGATCGTGACTCAGGTAAAGTAGTCCGAAAAATTGATGTTGGGCAATATGTTGTGGAACGCGGCGAACACTTTATTGCTATTAAGCCTTTTGCTAGTCGTTATGAATGGGAAGTACATATACTTCCATTGCAACACAAAAGTAACTTTCTTGACGCAACACAAGAAGAACTCGATGATTTTGCCAATGTGCTAAAACGTACCATGCAACGGCTTGATGCTGTCATTGGCGGTGCGCAATATAACTATTTTTTACATACTATTCCTGTCGATAAAAAATATGAAAACTATCAGGAAAGTTTTCATTGGCATTTAGAAATTTGTCCGCGTACCAGTATTCCTTCTGGTTTTGAGTTGGGTTCAGGTTTATTAATTAATACCGTTAGCCCTGAAGATGCCGCGATTCAATTAAGCGAGGTTGTGCTGGAAGATTAGTAATAATCTTTTAATATAAACACGTTCTGAATAAATTCGGTCATGAAACTGGAGGAGTCAAATCAAGACACGCAAAATATGCCATCCTTGGCTGCTCGGCTGCGACATCCTTGTCGCAGACGGTCTTAATTCGACTCCTCCAATTCCATGCCCTAACTTTGTGCTATCGTATAACTAAATTATATATTTCTGTCATTGCGAGAGAACAAAGTGAACGCGGCAATCTCATGGTGAATATCACTTTTCGAAAGATTGCCGCAGTCACTATCGTTCCTTCGCAATGACCTTAAAATAAGGTATTCACGTGACAGTAGAAGTCGGTAAAAAAGTCCCCGCATTTAAACTCCCCGCTACAGGTGAACAAACTATTTCGCTTTCAAGTTTAAAAGGAAAAAATATCGTTCTTTATTTTTATCCAAGAGATAGTACGCCCGGTTGCACCACAGAAGGCCAGGACTTTCGTGACAGCATTTCAAAGTTTAAAAGACAAAACTGCGTTATCTTAGGTGTATCGCGAGACACCATACGCAAACACGAAAACTTTAAAGCCAAACAGAACTTTCCTTTTGATTTACTTTCAGATACAGAAGAAGAGTTGTGTAACTTATTTGACGTTATAAAACTAAAAACCCTGTATGGTAAAAAGCATCTTGGTATTGAGCGCAGCACTTTTATCATCAATGAAAAAGGTGTGTTAAAACAAGAATGGCGTAAAGTGAAAGTTAAAGGCCACGTTGATGAGGTACTAGCAGCGGTAAAGATCATTAACAAAGACTAAGTTTAAAAATAAAACAGGAGTCACTATGAAGCCACGTTTGTTTGTATTAGATACCAATGTCTTAATGCACGACCCTAGTTCAATATTCCGTTTTCAAGAACACGATCTATTCCTGCCAATGATGGTATTGGAAGAATTAGATAACAATAAAAAAGGACGTTCAGAAGTTGCCCGCAATGCACGACAAACAAGTCGTTTTATTGAAGAACTCATTGCTGATGCAACACATGAGCAAATTGAAGAAGGCATCACACTAAATTCCATTTTCGAAGATAGCGAAGAACAATCATTGTCTAGCGGGAAATTATTTTTTCAAACTCGTTCATACAAAACCACCTTACCTGACTATCTACCCGGAAGCTTACCTGACAATAATATTCTCGGTACAACCCTCGCTTTACCAGAAAAATTTAAAGACTACGATATAATATTAGTTACTAAAGATATTAATTTACGAATTAAAGCGGCAGCTCTTGGTATAAAAGTTGAGGATTATCATAACGATCGTGTTTTAGAAGATGTTGATCTTTTATACACAGGTACATTCTATCTTAAAGATGATTTTTGGGAGCAACATGCAAGAGAAATGGACTCCTGGATAGAAGAAGGCCGTACTTTTTATAAATTACATGGCCCTGAAGTAAAAAATTGGCACCCAAATGCCTTTATAAGCAGCCAGGATGAAGAACAACCTTTCGAAGCTTTAGTGAGAACTATAGATGGTGATACTGCTGTTATAGAAACAACTAAAGACTATCAAAGTAGCTCTCATTTGGTCTGGGGAATTAACGCGCGTAATCAGGAGCAAAGTTATGCACTTAACTTACTCATGGATCCGGAAATTGATTTTGTCAGCCTTATCGGTATGGCAGGTACAGGTAAAACACTTTTAACGCTGGCCGCCGGCCTGGAACAAACGCTGGAACAAAAACTTTACTCTGAAATTATAATGACCCGTGTCACTATTCCTGTTGGTGAAGATATTGGTTTTTTACCCGGCACTGAAGAAGAAAAAATGACACCCTGGATGGGTGCCTTAATGGATAATCTTGAAGTCTTAAATAAAACTGATAGCGATAAAACCGATCCAAGTTTTTCCAGTGAATGGGGACAAGCGGTAACCAATGATTTAATTTCAAGCCGTATAAAAATTCGTTCCATCAACTTTATGCGTGGCCGTACATTTTTAAATCGTTATATTATTATTGATGAAGCGCAAAACCTCACCTCACATCAGATGAAAACATTAATCACACGCAGTGGGCCAGGAACAAAAATTATTTGTTTAGGAAATATTGCACAAATCGATACACCGTATTTAACCGAAACAACGTCCGGCTTAACCTACGTGATAGATCGTTTTCAACGCTGGGAACATAGTGGGCATATCACATTGATACGCGGCGAACGTTCAAGACTGGCAGACTTCGCATCTGAGGTTTTATAATATTTATTCAGTAACGCTTTCTATCCGTGGCCATGCATGAATGACGGCACTTACCAGTGTCGCGAGTGGTATAGCAAAGAACACCCCCCAAAATCCCCATAATCCACCGAAGACTAATACGCTTACGATGATAGCGATTGGATGAAGGTTTACTAATCCAGAAAATAGCCATGGAACTAATACTGTGCCATCTAATGCCTGGCTTATACCAAAAAAACCGACTAACCAGAAAAACTCCGTAGTCCAGCCCCATTGGAAAAATGCGATTAGTAAAACAGGAATAGTAACGGCAGCAGCACCGATGTAAGGCACTAATACAGATAAGCCCACTAACACCGATAATAAAATTGAATATTTAATCCCAAGAATAGCAAAACCAATATAGGTAACAATACCAACAACCATTATTTCCAGAAACTTACCACGTATGTATTTGCCAAGCTGTAAATCCATTTCATCTGAAACTTGTGAAACCAGTGTCCGATCTTGCGGGAGCATGTTACCAAACCACTTCCAGATACGCTCTTTATCTTTCATGAATAAAAATACAAGTACAGGTACCAGGAAAACATATACCGCTAAGGTGATCAAACCTGGAATAGATGAAAGTGACAAACTAACAATATGCGAGCCCATATCAGTAAGTTCACGATTAATTAAATCAACTAATTCTTTAACTTGTTCTTCTGTCACAAAGGGATAAATTTCTGGCAGTTGCAATAACAACTTCTGGCCTTGTGATAAATAACGCGGCAACTCTGTGAACAGTTCACTCAACTGACTTGAAACTAATGGAGCAACACCAAAAATCAGAAAGCTTAAAAACGCAAGAAATACACTAAAAACAAGAATAACAGCAGTGATACGCGTTGAACCATATTTTTGCATTTTGCGCACAACACCTTCGAGCAAATATGCAATAACAATTGACGCTAACACGGGCACTAACATATCACCCATGGTTAAAATAACTGTCGTACCAATAACTAAAACAGCGGTTAGAATAACCGCCTGGGGATCAGAAAAATATCGGGTATACCAAGTCCTGACTAACTCAATCATTCCGCACTTTCCTGTTTTGATTTTTCAATAAGTATTTTGTAATGCTTCTTAAATACGATTTCCAGCTCATCAATGACTTCAATAGCATCACGGCCCTGAAGCATATTCTGGCTAACTAAGGATGAGGTTTCATCGAGAAGTTTATCTTTATTGATCATCGGGTAAGTTGCCGATAAGCGCTTAACCGCAATCACCACTGATTCTTTTTCGGGGCGTGAAATATCTTCAGGTGAAGAAATTTCTGTCACTTCAACACTATGGCGTGAAGCTAAAAACTCAGCAAAATCCAGCAGCTGTTGTGCAACTTCATCAGGAAGTTGGCGGTAAAACGCTAACAGTTTTTTCGTGCTTTTTTTCACAATAGAGGCTCTTTAAATTAAAGCCCTAGTCTAACCTAAATCTGGCCTAACCTAAATTCGGCCTGATCTAAATTAAGACTCATCTGCATGATAAGATTTACAATAATTACGTGCAAAATTTAATAACTCATCCATTGCATGCATACGAAATTTTTGCTTTTGATGAACAAAAGAGAAAGGACGCACTATCGGTGGTTCAGTTTTAATAGCAACCAGGGTACCCAACTTAATTTCTTTTTGAATGGTTGCAGATGAGATAACTGAAATCCCCATACCTGCTTCAACAGCACCTTTAATTGACTCAAGACTTCCCAATTCCATTGAAACATTAAGATCAGCTTCTCCCATGCCGGCAACATGCATGCTTTCCAACATGACTTCACGCGTACCAGAGCCTTCTTCACGACAAATGAAAGGAAAATCACGTAGACGTTTAAGCGGTATAACATTTTCATTTGCTAATTCATGTCCTGGAGGAACAATCACAACAAGTTGATCTGTGCTGCATTCTTCAACAACGAGGTTCTTATTCGTAACAGGTGCTTCAACTACACCAAGATCAATTGCATTATTTTCAACTTGAGAAACAATACCATCTGTATTAGCTACTTTTAAACGCACAGTAACATCCGGATGTTCAGCTTTAAAATCACCCAATAATACCGGTAACATGTATTCCGCAATCGTGGTGCTGGCACCCAGAATAAGTACCCCACTAATATCGCCAGTCAGTTGGCGCACTGCGTTATCCATTTCAGCATAAATCTCAAAAATACGCGCACCACATTCGTAAACTTTTTTGCCCGCTTCAGTCAGGCTAATTCGATTATGGGTACGATCAAACAGACGAGTATTATATTGCTCTTCTAACTGACGTACCTGAAAAGTCACGGCAGGTTGCGTCATGTGTAATTCTTCAGCTGCCTTAGTGAAACTTAACAAGCGTGCTACCGTGTAAAAAACCTGTAATCGTCTATCCGCCATAATGTTTACTCTTACGGCCTAATGGCCATTATTATATTATTCTATATCCACATTGGGAAAACTTAAGAGGCGTAGGATAACAGGGTTCAGAGAAAACATGAATAGACCCAAAGGATTAGAAATTAATAATATGGTTAAATATAGAATTAATTAGCATCTATGCTAAAGATTTAGAAGGCGAAGGCCAGCCCTCTACCGTTGATATATTCTTTATAGTAGATCAGCCCTCATCATTGAGCTGTTCAACCATCGCCCGCAATTCCATTGCAAGCTCTGTTAGATTTTCACTGGTTTGCTGATTTTTCAGAGAGCTTTGAGCCGTCTCTGAAGAAAGTTGATTAATATGCTCAATATTTTGGCTAATTTCTCCCGCAACCGCACTTTGTTCTTCTGTTGCAGCAGCAATATGCGTATTCATATCATTAATTACTGAAACCGACCCCGACATTTCAGCTAGAGCTTCTGCCGATTCTTCTACTTGTAAAACGCCTTCTGCTGCTCGTTTACTCACTTCCTCCATATTAGAAACTGCATTCGCTACACCCTGCTGCAACTTCTCAATCATTTCCTGAATTTCCTGGGTCGCATCATGGGAGCGACTGGCCAGTGTCCGTACTTCATCTGCAACCACTGCAAAACCACGACCTTGTTCACCCGCGCGCGCAGCTTCAATCGCTGCGTTAAGCGCCAGTAAATTAGTTTGTTCTGCAATACTGCGAATAACATCCAGAACACCGCCAATATTTTCACTATCCTCTTTAAGTTGAGAAATAGAATTTGATGCTGTAGATACATTCGCATCAAGCGAATCAATAATGCCAATCGCATCTGTTATGGTTAACGCACCTTTACGAGCCATATCACTCGCATCATGTGTTGCCTGAGCTGCATTCGATGTACTTTGTGATACTTCTTGTACCGCCGCCGTCATTTCGTTAATTGCAGTAGCGACCATTTCCAGCTCTTGCTTTTGCATACTAATGTTAGCGTTTGAAGCATTCGCAATATCTGCTCCATTTTGCGCTTGTTCACTTAGTTCTTCTGCCGCACGCATAATTCTTTTCACGACAGCACGTAATTTTGCTTTCACCATTCGAATTGAAAGTCGAATTTGACTCACGTCATCCACTTTACTGTAATAAGCTAATTGCATTAATGGGTTGTCTACGATATTTTTCGAACGATTAAGTAATTTTTGAAAATCCTGTAATTGATAATAAGAAATGCCTGCCCAAATAAGACTAATGCTCACCCAAGCCAATGCAGCAACAGGAAAACTTAGTAAACCCATTACTGCTAAAAACGTCGATATGAATAGCTGAAAAAGCGACCCAGTTAATATCTGCTTGTGTAAAAAACTTAAGCTTTTCAGTTTGATTTTTTTACCCGCATTAATCTTTTTATATAAAGTAGTAACAGATTTTTTACGTATTGAAGAGAGTTTTACACGCGTTGATTCATATCCTGAAATCTCACCATTCTTTGCCAGCGGAGTTACAAAAGCATCAACCCAATAATAATCTCCATTTTTACATCGGTTTTTCACCAGCCCCATCCAGCTCTTACCCGTTTCCACTGTTACCCATAAATCTTCAAAGGCCGCAGAAGGCATGTCCGGATGCCGAATAATATTGTGATTTTTTCCTATTAACTCATCAGCCGTAAAACCACTGATATCTAAAAAATCATGATTTACATAGGTTAAAGTACCTTTGAGATCCGTCGTTGAAGCAATAACGACACTAGAGTCAAGGGTAATTTCATTATCAGTAACAGGTAAATTCTTTTTCATCAATATTGCTCACAAATATTAAAATTTAGGGCTTACTAGATAATTTATCGTCCAAAATTACCATAAACTTGAGAAAGATAATGATATTTTCGTTATTTTTACAAAAATAAGCTTAATTTCATTTCACTCATAAAATAGACAAAGTACTATCTATCTAATCATTTAACTAAATTTGGATTTTTCTATGGCTCAATATATTTACACCATGAACCAGGTCAGCAAGATTGTTCCCCCTAAACGAACGATTCTTAAGGACATCTCACTCTCTTTTTTCCCTGGTGCAAAGATTGGTGTTTTAGGTCTAAATGGCTCAGGTAAATCTACCTTATTAAAAATTATGGCTGGTTTAGATACTGAGTTTGATGGTGAAGCGCGTCCGCAACCGGACATTAAAATTGGTTATTTATCTCAGGAACCTCAGCTTGATCCGGATAAAGATGTACGCGGCAATGTTGAAGAAGGTCTAGGTGAAATTAAAGTTGCCCTCACCCGCCTTGACGAAGTCTACGCTGCCTACGCTGATCCAGATGCAGACTTTGATGCCCTCGCAGCAGAGCAAGCGAAGCTAGAAAACTTAATCCAGGCAACTGATGGCCATAATATTGAACGTACCTTAGAAGTTGCAGCAGATGCTTTACGCTTGCCACCCTGGGACGCTGATGTCACCAAATTATCTGGTGGTGAGCGTCGCCGTGTCGCCCTGTGTAAATTGCTTTTGTCCAAGCCTGACATGTTATTACTCGATGAACCGACCAACCATCTTGATGCTGAATCCGTTGCCTGGTTAGAACGCTTTTTACACGACTATCAAAGCACCGTTGTTGCTGTTACCCATGATCGATACTTCTTAGATAATGTAGCGGGTTGGATTCTTGAACTTGATCGTGGTGAAGGTATTCCCTGGGAAGGAAACTATTCATCCTGGTTAGAGCAAAAAGGCAATCGCCTTGAGATGGAGAAAAAACAAGAAAGCGCACATGCCAAAGCCATGAAGACAGAATTGGAATGGGTACGATCCAATGCTAAAGGCCGTCATGCGAAAAGCAAAGCACGTCTTGCTCGTTACGAAGAAATGGCATCCAAAGATTACCAAAAACGCAATGAAACCAATGAGTTATTCATTCCACCAGGGCCTCGTCTAGGTGAGTTGGTCATTGAAGCAAATAATATTAGTAAAAGCTTTGGTGACAAAGTGTTATTTGAAAATTTAAATTTTAACTTACCTCGTGGTGGTATCGTCGGCATTATCGGTGCAAATGGTGCAGGTAAAACAACTCTATTTCGCATGATGGCAGGTGAAGAACAACCCGATGGCGGTGAGTTACGCCTTGGTGAAACGGTTCAAATTTCTTATGTAGATCAAAGCCGTGACTCTCTCGATGATAATAAAACGGTCTGGCAAGAAATTGCTGATGAACATGACATCATGACCGTGGGGGAATTTGAGCTTAATAGTCGTGCTTATGTTTCACGCTTTAACTTCAATGGTTCCGATCAACAAAAACGTGTTGGTGATTTATCCGGTGGTGAACGTAACCGTGTGCATCTTGCCAAATTACTTAAAAGTGGTGGCAACGTATTGCTACTTGATGAACCTACCAACGATTTGGATATTGAAACATTACGCGCATTGGAAGAAGCCATTTTAGAATATGCAGGTTGTGTCGTGGTCATTTCACATGATCGCTGGTTCCTCGATCGTATTGCGACACATATGTTAGCGTTTGAAGGTGATAGCCATGTTGAATGGTTTGAAGGTAATTACGCGGATTATGAGGAAAACAGAAAACGTCGTCTTGGTGATGATGCTTTGCCACACCGTATCAAGTACAAAAAACTTGATGCATAGCACGAAT
>VAPK010338786.1_pt1 | contig 12420 bp, 10 predicted proteins | sample 3395031 | NCBI WGS metagenome assembly VAPK01 (sample SAMN08290443, study PRJNA428436) | hydrothermal vent metagenome | isolation source: Deep-sea hydrothermal vent chimney 1 | place: Pacific Ocean: Juan De Fuca Ridge | reverse complement strand
GTTGAATGTCGCTCTGGTGAGCCTTTAATGTATTACAACTCAGCTTACTGTGAATTAAAAGGGTAGGATAGGTTTAATAACCCTCTAGTCAGCGGGGGGGGGGTATTAATCTTTTACATGGCTATTATAAATTGTAGAGCGGACTTTAGTCCGCTATTGATTCAGTCTTTGTGAGTTATTGCGGACTAAAGTCCGCCCTACAACGGGGCGAAAACTTAATTTACTAAATTAGCCGGTGGCAAGTTAATAAGAATGGATTTTTATTCTCACTTTATTGCTCTATTGTTCGCCATTGTTGCTCAATAAAGCCCTGTATCGGTTGATATTGGGTTTTATAAGACATCTTTCTACAATCCTCTATCCAAAACCCCATATAAACAAACTCGAGGTGCATTTTTAATGCATGTTGAATTTGCCATAAAACTGCATAATTTCCCAAACCATAGCGAGAAAAATCAGGTTCAAAAAAAGTATAAACAGCAGATAAAGCATTATCCAATAAATCGACTATTGCAACTGCTGCTAATTGGTTTTCAATAGAAAATTCAACAAATAAGGTATTGCACCAGTTACTTGCTAAGAAATTAATATAATCTTCTTCGTTCGAATTTGCCATGCTTCCATTGCTGTGTTTATACTTTTGATAGCGCATATACATATCATAATGTGCTTGTTCAAATATAGCGGGTTTAATGACAACAGAGGTGTTGTTGTTTTTTTTAATACAACGTCGTTGATTTTTTGTTGCTATAAATTGATCTACTGCAATACGAGTGGGAACACATGCAGAACAACTTGGGCAGTGAGGGGTGTAAACTTCATTTCCACTACGCCTAAAACCTTGCTCGATTAACTGACTATAAAGTGCAGTGTTTAAAGTAAGAGAAGGATGAACGAAAGCAGATTGGGCGTTCTTTTTATCTAAATAACTACAAGGCGATTGTTCAGTTAAAAATAAGGGAATAGATATCACAGGGTATTATTTCCAGGCTAGCTTAACAGGTGGTGTTGAGCAATATTGAGTTAAAAGCTTAGAAAAATCGTCTCGATTAATCTCTTCTGCCCCTAAGCTTGTTAAGTGATTAGAATGTACCTGACAGTCAATCAGTTGATAGCCCCATTGAGATAACTGTTGCACTAAACAGCAAAAAGCGACTTTAGATGCATCTGTTGTTCGGTGGAACATAGATTCACCAAAAAATACTTGTCCGATTGCAATACCATATAAGCCTCCAACCAGTTCGTCATCAAACCATGCCTCAAAAGAATGTGCGATGCCTTGCTGGTGGAGTTCAGTATAAGCTAAATACATTTCTTCTGTAATCCAGGTGCCGGGTTCTTTGGCTCTGGGTGCGGCACAATATTGCATTACCTGAGGAAATGCCTGATCATAGCTTAATTTGAAAAGCTGTTTGTTAATTGTTTTCCTAAGACTTCGAGAAATAATTAACTGTTCAGGAAACAGTACTAATCGAGGGTCAGGAGACCACCATAAAATAGGTTCACCAGGGTTGTACCAAGGGAAAATACCTTGTTGGTAAGCTTTAATAATTCTCTGAGGCGATAAACAGCCACCTACTGCCAATAAACCGTCAGGCTCTGATAGGGCTGACTCTATTGCCGGAAAATCTTGTTCAGGGGTTGATGGGTCAAGTAGGGGTAACTGCATAATTTGCTATGTTTAACCTCTCATTCTTATTGATAAGAGAGGTTAATTGTAATATTTATTAAGCCTCTTGCTCATCTAAATATTTCTCAGCATCAAGTGCAGCCATACAACCTGCACCAGCAGAAGTAATTGCTTGTTTATAATGTGAATCCATTACATCACCGGCCGCAAAGACACCTTCTATGCTAGTTGCTGTTGCGTTACCATTAATCCCACTATGTACTTTAAGGTAGCCGTGTTCCATATCCAATTGACCCACAAAAATATCAGTATTTGGTTTATGGCCAATCGCGATAAAGACGCCGTGAACATCAAGCTCTTCAGTTGAATTGTCTTTGGTACTTTTGATACGCATACCCGTTACCCCCATATCATCACCTAACACTTCATCTAAAGTATGATCCCACTTGATAACGACATTACCATTCTTTGATTTCTCAATCAGCTTATCGGATAAAATCTTTTCAGAACGGAATTTATCTCGGCGGTGAATAACAGTCACTTCAGAGGCAATGTTAGATAAATATAGTGCCTCTTCGACAGCAGTATTGCCACCGCCAATAACGGCAACGGGTTTATTTCGATAAAAGAAACCATCACAAGTTGCACAAGCTGAAACACCTTTACCTTTAAAAGCTTCTTCTGATTCCATTCCAAGATACATAGCAGAAGCCCCAGTTGCAATAATTAAGGCATCACAAGTATAACTGGCTGAATCCCCTGTTAAAGTAAAAGGGCGAGCCGATAGATCAGCTGTATGAATATGGTCAAAAATAATTTCAGTATCAAAACGCTCAGCATGTAAACGCATACGTTCCATTAAGTCGGGCCCTTGAAGCCCTTCAACATCACCAGGCCAGTTATCAACTTCAGTTGTGGTGGTTAATTGACCGCCTTGTTGCATCCCCGTGATCATAACAGGATTTAGGTTGGCTCTAGCAGCATAAACAGCCGCTGTATAGCCCGCTGGACCTGAACCTAGAATTAAAAGTTTGCAGTGTTTTATGTCACTCATTAACAGATCTCCGTGGGGGGTAGTAATTTTTTAATTATACTGCATAGTGCTAAATTATGGTATTGAAGAAGCAGACATTATTTTACATGGCTATATACATACTACAGGTTGGTAAAAAATAATAAAAAATCATGTAGCCTTGATGTAGTAAAACGAAATCAAGGAGAGCATTAGATAAACCTTGAGTGGTGGATCAAATAAGTTGTTACTGCCTCCCTTAAGGCTATGTTAAAGAATCCACCACCAAACCTTGATTCCACTTTGTTTCATCAAGGCTACAATAGTTTAACTTAAAGGCATTGACTCTTACCGGTAAGAATAACTCAGAAATGTATTGATCTTTGCAAGTTAAGCTATCCACCATAATGATTTTTAGACACTGTTTAACAATTAATGTAAATAATTGCAACATTGTTCTATAATTATGTTTTATCAGTAGTTTGTTATAAGTAGATATTATGTCAGCAGTTATAGAAGAGAAGACAATTAAAGGTTTACGTGAAGTTGCATTTTTAGGTTTTTTTACCGTTGCACTATTTTTCTTGATTTCACTTGTGACCTTTAGTAATGAAGATGCCGGCTGGACACATAGCGGGACTATGGCAACCATTAATAATGCTTGTGGCATGGTTGGGGCATGGTTTTCTGATTTTATTTTAAGTATTTTCGGGTTAATGGCTTATTTATTCCCCACTATGATTTTATGGCATGGTTACCTAATCTATAGTCAGACAGCCAAGCGTAATGGCAAGCTTATTATTGCAATACGATGGTCTGGGTTTATTGCAACACTTATTTCTGGCAGTGCAATTTTTTATTTACATATTTTAAGGCTACGCGTTGACTTGCCAGGCAGTACAGGTGGGATTTTAGGGCAGGAAGTAGGGGATGCTTTACTCCTTATTTTAGGTAATTCAGGGGCAACTTTATTATTATTAGCTATTTTTTTAGCAGGGGTTACACTTTTTACCGGCCTATCCTGGATTGCTTTATTAGATTTTGTTGGAAAACATTCTTTGTTGCTAGCTAATAAAGTCTATAGAGGATGTTTGTCTTTATTTGATTCCTATAAAGATAATAGGGTGCATGCAAAACAAATAAAAAGTGATACACCCGCTAAAAAAGAAAAAAAATCTAAAGTTAAAATTGCACCTCTAATGAATGCTTTTAAACGGGGGGACAGAGAGGGAAAAGAAAGTCAGTCCGATATTTTTGAAGAGTCATTTGACTCTAAAACATATAAAGGAAAATTACCACCTTTAGCATTACTTGACAAACGAATTTCTAAAGTTAAAGGCTATTCAGACAGTGACCTAGAAGAAATGTCACGTAAAGTAGAGGATGTTCTACAAGATTTTAATGTTGTTGTTGAAGTGGTTGCTGTTCACCCGGGGCCGGTGATTACCAGGTTTGAATTAAAATTGGCAGCAGGTTTAAAAGTTAGTCGGGTTAGCGGTCTGTCAAAAGATATTGCTCGTGGCTTATCAGTGACGAGTGTTCGAATTGTAGAAGTTATTCAAGGGAAAGCGGTTATTGGCTTGGAAATACCTAATCGGGAAAGGGAGATGGTGTCTTTACGGGACCTGATTGCGGCACGTAGTTTTGAAAAATCAAAATCAAAACTTACTTTTGCTATGGGTAAGGATATAGCTGGAATTCCTGTGGTTGCAGATTTGGGGAAAATGCCTCATGTCCTTGTAGCCGGTACAACGGGGTCAGGTAAATCAGTTGCTATTAATACCATGATTCTTAGTTTACTTTATAAAGCCACACCAGAAGAAGTGCGGTTGATAATGATAGACCCAAAAATGCTGGAGCTATCAGTTTACGAAGGGATTCCACACCTTTTAACCCCCGTAGTAACGGATATGAAAGATGCTCAAAATGCATTACGTTGGGCAGTTGCAGAAATGGAAAGACGTTATAAATTAATGTCTAAAGTAGGGGTGCGAAATTTAGCGGGATTCAATCAATTAGTTAAAGAGGCTGAGAAGAAGGGCGAGCCGATTCGAGACCCCTTATTTCAATTGACTGAACCACTGGAAGAGGGTGAAGAATTTCCAATATTAACTCACCTGCCAAGTATTGTGATTGTCATTGATGAGTTAGCCGATATGATGATGATAGTAGGCAAGAAAGTTGAAGAATTAATTGCAAGGTTGGCACAGAAGGCGAGGGCAGCAGGGATTCATCTGGTTCTAGCCACTCAAAGACCTTCAGTCGATGTGTTAACAGGCTTGATTAAAGCCAATGTACCCACACGTATTTCTTTTCAAGTATCTTCACGTATTGACTCAAGAACAATTCTAGATCAAGGAGGAGCAGAAACCTTATTAGGTAATGGTGATATGTTGTTTTTGCCTTCAGGAACCAGTATTCCTATTAGGGCGCACGGTGCTTTTGTTGACGACCATGAAGTCCATAAAGTAGTAGAGTTTCTTAAACAGACCGCCCCCGCTAATTATTTGGAAGAGATTACTCAGGAACGTGTAGATACGGGTGAGAGTGTTGCTGAGGGGGGGGCGGATGCAGAAATGGATGCTTTATATGATGAAGCGGTTATGTTTGTAACAGAAACACGTAAAGCATCTATATCCAGTGTGCAAAGACGCTTTAAAGTCGGTTATAATCGAGCCGCTAGAATGATTGAAGATATGGAAGTAGCTGGCGTAGTGAGCAGCCCGGAAGGAAATGGATCAAGACAAGTATTAGCACCATCAGCCCCTAAGGATTAAAAATGAACTCTATAATTATAGGCCTTTTATGTTTAGCGTTATTATCTGCACTCTCCGGTTGGTTTTTTAGTCGATCAAAAAAAGTAGAAAAACCGGTTAAAGCCATGCTGTTTGTATTGTACTTTTGGGTCAGTTTTTTTATTCAATTAGCTATTTTTGCTGTGCTTCATTATTTTGATTTGCTGGATAAATATCTTTAACTCCTAATAATGTATTGTGATTTAAACAGAGTCAGAAAATGATGATTGAAAAACAAATTGAACTGTTATCTCAATATAATATGTGGATGAATCAAAATATTTTCGAAATATGTGACTCACTAACTGATGAAACTCGCAATAAAGATATGGACGCATTTTTTGGTTCAATTCATAGAACTTTAGATCATATATTGTATGGAGACAAAGCATGGTTAGAAAGACTACGAGATGCGAGCTTTACACCAAGAGATATTAACAAAATATTATATCCAGTATGGGAAGACCTAAAACAACAACGCATTATTGTTGATAAGGAAATAGATGATTGGGTTAAAACGCTTAATAAAACTGAATTAGAAAAAATACATACATATACCAGCAATGTAGATGGTAAGCAAAGGTCGGTTCCATACTGGGTATTAGTACAACATATTTTTAATCACCAAACACATCATCGAGGACAATTAACGACACTACTTAGTCAACTTGATATTGATTTTGGATCAACAGATTTACCTTTTATGCCAATTTTTAATAAATAAAAAAGGGGTATACCAGCAATTCTAAATATGAACATTTTTCGCAACTCCCCAGTAAATAGACTGAAAAAATTTAACACTATTTCCTTCAAGATATAGAACGCACAGATTCTGCCTGAAAATAACTGGCTTAAAGTAAGCAAAATGAGTAAGCTCTAAAATAAAGAAAATAATTTCCCAGCCTGCCACTCCGCAGGAAAAAGGAAGACTGTCTGTTTAGCCTTTAAGCCGTCACAGGGTTTGAAACCCTACTTTTACCTTCTGAGTAGGTTTAATCTCCAGTCCTTCCATCATAAACGTTAATAACACTTGAAAACTTTCAAAAAAATGGTATCTAGTCAATGCTTTGACATCATTAAAAAATGTTTCGCGTGTCCCCAGTTCTTTTCTCACTAACTGATAATTGACATCCATTAATGCTAATACTCGATGTTCCAGTTTTTTTAACTTGAATTCAAAAAGCACTAAAAACTAGAGGTAAGACCAATTATCCTTACTCTAATGTCGTTAAGTTAAGAGGTTTAAGATTGCTGCTCTTAAGCCCTCCCTTGCTGGGGAGGGTTGGGAGAGGAGAAATAAAAAAACTCTTTTTTCTTAACTTAATGACGTTGAGTATTACCCCATAAATCTAATGCCTGCAGTCTTTGAACACTTCACAAAAGTAACCATTAAAAACTGGAATATCAAGTAATACACTATGGTATAAGAATGCCAATAGGTTGAGAGTCAGCAAGGTCATGGGCTATACTGCCGTAAGCTCACAACTTAACGGTGATATAGCCAAAAATATGATTCTTAGAGTGGCTTGTTGTTGGAATTTTGGTTCCTAATCATCATTCAAAGTATGAATCTTGTTGTGGATACGTCTGACGGCTAGAGCAACGATAAATAATACAACAGGGATAGATAGTCCTGTTATGAGCGTAGGGTTTAAGTCAATCTGCTCTGAAGTGTTAGCGGCTTCAGTCACTGTTCCAATAAGGCTGACAATGTAACTGGTAATAGCAACAATAGAGAGGCCTTCTACTGTTTCTTGCAAACGTAATTGCATTTTTGCGCGTAAATCCATGGAGGTCAGCAGGGCCTGGTTTTGGCGCTCAATAATCATATCAACACGGGTACGGAGTAGTTGACCTGCATTATTGATACGTTTTGATAATGAATTAAAACGGTTAGAGGTTGATGTACATGTATTAATAGCGGGTGCTAAACGTTTATTCATAAACTCACCAATAGTTTGTAAGCCTTGAATACGCGTCTCGCGTAAATCTTCAATACGTTGTTCAACCAATTTGTAGTATGCGCTTGCCGCATCAAAACGGTATTGATGGGTTGATATATTGTTTTCAGTTTGGGCTGCTAAGGTAGTTAATTCATCTAACAAGTCATTATCATTGCCTTTTGAATGTGCCATCGCAGAAGTAATAGTAAGTAACTGCTGGTTAACATTATTGAGTTCGGGTGCTAGTTGCTTGGCTATTGGAAAAGCCAGTAATGCCATCACTCTATAAACTTCAATTTCAAATAAACGCTGTAATAATCGGCCTGCTTGCCCTGGTTTTAATTGCGAATCCAGGATTAGAAAACGACTAAAGCCATCGGCATGTATTTTAAAGTCGGTAAAAGCACGAGCAGCACCGCCCGATACTTCAGAACCAACGACAGAATTACCCGAAAAAAATTTAGCGATAGACTTGATATTTGATACTGATGGCATATCGGCATTTATGATAGATGCGTGGGCTGCAACCATTGTTTTTCCAGGTAATTGGTTTAGCCAATCAATAGGAACTTGTGCTAAAGCGACCTTTGAAAAAGGTTCGTCGGTATTATTTAGATCATAAAAGGAATAGGTGCTAAATTCAGCATGTTGTTCCCAGCTCATTTTGAAAGAGTCTAAGGTGGCACGAAAATGGGCCGAACCTTCTTTGGGGCCAGAGATATTATATCTATCGCATAATTTTTTAAGATGAATTCTCTCAAGTTTTCTTTCTTCACTGGTAAGTGATAAAGCTATAAATGAACTGGTAACAGGGAGTTTTAAAGTAATAGGAGCACGGGCATGAACCTCATTGTGTAAATTGAAACGTTCGTTATGGTTCTCTGGGATTGGGAATAATATTGTCACTAGTTTGGGGGGGATTGGGAATTACATGTAATAGGACATAAAAGATCTAATATTTTTTACCATAGAGAACGCTGAGAACACAGAGTTTGTTGAGTGCTAAGCCTCCGTGATCTCGGTATTCTCTATGGTTATTTTGAATATTTCTTTATATTACTTTTTGTTAAAATAATTTTGAACGACTACTTAGCAAACTGGCTATAGACTAGATGAGTGTAGCCAGTCATAATAAACTACTGGGTTTGTATACAAGCTATATGACTTTAGGCTTTGAGAAAAGGAGCTAAATTATATTAAATGTAGCTCCTTAATAAATTATGATTTTTCTAAAGTGTTTTTGTCCATCGCTGAATATGCAGGGCAAACCTGGGTGTAACCCGTAGCAATTAAGACTAATCCAGCAAGCAGAAGAATAATTTTTGCTGTGAAAATTGAAATTAATAATAAGATTGAGCCAGAAATCAGGCGCATTTTCTTATCTTTTTCTCCGACATTAATTTTACGGTCTATTAAACGTTTATAATCAAAACTCATTGTATCCACCTCTATTTTATTCTTTTTGATGATGCCCTTATTGGGGACTCTTTAACTCAGCCAATATACACAGCTTGTAAAAATGTGCAAGTGATAAACGATGGAAAAACAAAACTCTTTAATTGATTCATTAAATGAGGCACAGCAATTAGCCGTGTCAGCACCAAGTCAATCCATGCTAATTTTAGCGGGGGCAGGCAGTGGAAAAACGCGTGTTTTAGTGCATAGAATAGGCTGGCAGGTACAAGTAGAAGGCTTGTCTATTCATAATATTTTAGCCGTTACCTTTACTAATAAAGCGGCAAAAGAAATGCGGGGGCGTATTGAAGATTTGTTAAATGTATCTGCTCATTCTATGTGGATAGGAACCTTTCATGGTATTGCTCATCGATTATTAAGGCGACATGCCAAGCAGGCAAAATTACCAGAAACTTTTCAAGTTATTGACTCTGATGATCAACTCAGAATCATTAAACGCCTGGTCAGAAGTTTAAATATAGACGATAAAAAATGGCCACCCAAGCAAATGATGTGGTTTATTAATGCGCAAAAGGATGAAGGTATTCGTGCCAGGCATATGTCTGAACCTAACGATATTTTTCTACGTACACAATTACAGATTTACAAAGCTTACGAAGAAATCTGTGATCGTTCAGGGTTGGTGGATTTTGCTGAGTTGCTACTTAGAGCACATGAATTATTGCGTGATAATGAAGATGTTTTAGAGTTTTACCAAGACAGGTTTAAACAAGTTCATGTGGATGAGTTTCAAGATACTAATACTATTCAATATGCCTGGTTACGGTTATTAACGGAGGGTAAAGATAATCTGTTTGTAGTGGGTGATGATGACCAGTCTATTTATGGTTGGCGCGGTGCAAAAATAGAAAATTTATATAATTTTCAATCTCATTATCCTAATCATCAAGTGATTAAGCTGGAGCAAAATTACCGATCAACAGGGAATATTCTTAAATCAGCCAATGCTTTAATTTCACAAAATGAAGAGCGTATGGGAAAAGAATTATGGACTGACGCAGGTGATGGTGAATTGATCTCTGAATACACCGCATTTAATGAGCAGGACGAAGCTTATTTTGTGGTTGAGAAAATTAGAAAATGGGTGAATGATGGTGGATTAAGAAGCGATGTGGCTATTTTATATCGTTCAAATGCACAATCCAGACAATTTGAAGAAAAGTTGATGACAACCGGCACGCCTTATAGAGTTTACGGTGGATTGCGCTTTTTTGAACGCATGGAAATTAAAAATGCCTTGGCATATTTACGCATTATGTCAAACCATAATGATGATGCTTCTTTTGAGCGTGTTATTAACACGCCTACCAGAGGAATAGGTACCAAATTAATTGAAGATATTCGGCTTTTAGCGAGAACCAATGAAATACCATTATGGAAAGCGGCTGTAGAATTACTTACACAAAACCAGCTTACTGCCAGAGCAACAAATGCATTAAAAGGTTTTTTAGATTTAATTAAACGATTGGAAAATGAGGCCGAAGGTAAAGAACTATTTGATAAGGTTAAATTAATTGTTGAAAAAAGTGGTCTTATTGAAGCTTATAAAAAAGAAAAAGGCGAGAAAGGTGAAGCAAGAATAGAAAACCTGGAGGAACTTGCAAATGCTGCCCGTTTATTCGACTACGAAGAAGATAACGAAGAAAACTTAAATGAGCTTGATATGTTTTTAGCTCATGCGGCGTTAGAGTCTGGTGATTCACAAGGCGATGATTATGAAGATTGTGTGCAGCTAATGACTTTACATTCAGCCAAAGGTTTAGAGTTTAAGCTGGTCTTTATGGTTGGGCTTGAAGAGGGTTTGTTTCCATCGCAACAATCAACAGATGATGCTGGTCGGCTGGAAGAAGAACGCAGGCTTTGCTATGTGGGAATAACCAGAGCTATGGAGCAACTATTTATTACGCATGCAGAATCTAGGCGGCTTTATGGTAAAGAAACATATCCTAGGCCATCACGTTTTTTAAAAGAAATTCCTGCTGAATGTATTCAGGAAATTAGGATTAGAGCTAATGTTACCAGGCCGGGAACCGCCGTTAAGAAAAAGTCATCGCCTATGCAGCAAGTGGGGACTTATAAAATGGGACAAAGAGTTCGTCATACCAAATTTGGAGAAGGTGTGGTGTTACAAATGGAGGGTGAAGGTGCGCAGGAGCGAGTGCAGATTAATTTCCAGGGAATGGGGTTAAAGTGGCTGATGTTGTCTTATGCTAAGCTGGATGTTTTATAACTAAAGCTTGTTTACGTATAAAAAATTAACTTATGCATTGCTCATTATCTTGGCAGTGAGGGTTGCTGTGGTCAAGAAGCTAAAGAAAGCAGTGGAGTATAGTGGGTCTCGATATTTTAAAATCCTAATTCTATAAAAGTATTATTATCCTCAACAGCTGATGCGGCGCGTTTAATTAGTGTTTTATTAGCCGCTAAATCCATCATATCTCCTACTGCAAGTGTAACTAGCATGGCTTCAAGAGGATAAATAAGATGGGCTCGGTATCTTTGGTGTATCTGTTTAGGGTTTAAATTGGCAATACCTTTTTTTGAGAGCTCTTTAATATAGTGGTTGATAAGCTGATATTCATTGGCTTTTCGTGTGTTGCACTCTAAAGATGTGGCTAGAAAATAAGCTATATCACTAATACCTTCTCCCGTTCTAACCATTTGCCAGTCTAATAGGCCAGGTTTTTTGTTCTGCCAAAAAAGGTTTCCTGGGTGGCAATCATGATGAACAATAGTTTGAGTCCCTTGGGCTAAAAAGTGCATTGTTTTTCTACGTTGGCGTGCATATTGAATAGCGGGCTGGTGTAATGTTGGTTTTACTATATCACCCGCTTTATTTAAGCCTCGTTTCATTAGCGGAACAGCAAGAGCAGAGCCTAAAAGGTCTTCCAATTGTCTAACGGGGCCAGAAAGCCAATTATATTTGGGGTTATTATCAGTTTTACCCCAAAACTGAGCATGTAAGCCTGCGAGTTGCTCAATAATCAGTTGGGCTTGTTCGGCTGTTAATGTATCACTTGCATGACCTGGAATCCCTCCTTGTTCGGCAATATCGTTGAGTACTAAAGTTGAACCTTTAAAAAGTTTGCTGCTAGCAAATAATGCGGTAGGTTTAGTGACGGGAGTGCTGCCTGCTAACTCATTGTAAAAACGCGTCTCAGTATGTAGAAGTCTTGGTAAAGCAGTAATTGCACGTGCTCGCCAGCTAAGAGATGGGATTTTGATAAACCAGTAGCTTGGTAAAGTTGCAGGACTGCTGTGGACAACTTTTATACGAATGCGCGTGGTTGTTCCTATGTCGATAGAGCTTATTTTAACTTTCCTGACAATAATATTTTTATCGTGTTGATTTACAAGTTGTTGTGCCCAATTTGTGGTTAAATTATCAGGGTGACGAACTATAAGAGGGTGAGAAAGAAAGTTTTTCATAGTATTCTGAGAGAACTTTTTATCTAAATAAAAGGTAACTACTCGCCCCCATCAAGCTTTTCACCAGCAAGAGCCATTTGAATAGCAATCAACGGATTATAACCTTTATTAGCCATTGTTTGCAGATAGCTCGAT
>VAPK010168651.1_pt1 | contig 12420 bp, 9 predicted proteins | sample 3395031 | NCBI WGS metagenome assembly VAPK01 (sample SAMN08290443, study PRJNA428436) | hydrothermal vent metagenome | isolation source: Deep-sea hydrothermal vent chimney 1 | place: Pacific Ocean: Juan De Fuca Ridge | reverse complement strand
TTCCTCAAACCGATCCCCCCCTCATCCCAGCCTTCTCCCCCCTCGGGGGAGAAGGAGCAAAAACTAAATAGCCGTCTGAAGACGGGGGATTTACGGATCCCTTATCGGAGACTTTAAAAAGCTGCCATGCTTCAAACCGCTGTCTGAGAAGCTGCATTCAGGTAAGTGTAACTACCTGAAAATTTTCCTTTTTTATAGTCAATAAACAGCAGGTCAGGAACAAATGTTTTTTTCTCTTTGACGATGGGAAAGTCTTCTGCTTCGGCACCGTCATCAATGTCTGCAATGCGACAGGTTTTGGCATAACGAACCACATTAAAACAGATCTCCAGACCTGGGATGACGGAAACCGTGGCGCAATCGACCTGCTCTCTAAACCAGACGCGCTTGATCACCAAACAGCCAAATACCAGGTTTAATTCGGCAATAATGGGGGTGTCCCGGGCAGATATTGCGCGTTCGGCAGCGCGGCTAAGCTCTATTTTGATTGTTTTATCAAGCAGGGAAACGAAGTGCTGCATAAAAATTCCTTGATGTTATAGCCAAAACAGCTTTTTCTAAGATCTGATAATAGGCCATTCACGCATAAACTATCTATCTAATGTGCGGATATCGGGTCTTTATGTGCATGTAGCAGCATATCGGGATAATTTGATCGAGGTACTTGTTTAATCGGCATTTAGGTGATTTTTTCTGTTTGTCCTGAATTTGTTCGGGCTAACAGAAGAAAAAACAGGCTAAAGTTAATAATTCGCCTTATTTTGCCCTTATCATTACATAATCTTAACTATTGTTATATTAGAATTTCCGCATTATATATCACACTATAGTTAGGATCTTTCACATCCTAAATAAACGGCTGCACCGTAGTGATATGGCGACCCTGTTGGTCGTAAAATTCCATTTAATTTATTTCCTGGCTGGAACTAGGGTTTTTGCTTGGCCGCACAGTACCTGTCGTTCTTGCCTGGCCACTCAGATGGCCAGCCTGTTACTCGATATTACGGAGATGTTTAATTTATGAATGCAATTAAAGTCACGCAGTCTGAATGGTATCAACGACTGTTCCCCTTCATGCTTTGGCGGCATATGGTGACCAAGCGCAGTTTAAAAACTGACTTTATCGCCGGCCTGACTGGGGCGATTGTGGTTCTGCCGCAGGGGGTGGCTTTTGCTACCATCGCTGGCATGCCGCCAGAGTACGGCCTTTATGCGGGTATGGTGCCGGCGATCATTGCGGCACTGTTTGGTTCTTCCCATCATCTGGTTTCTGGCCCAACCACAGCGGCGTCTATCGTGCTGTTTTCGGCGTTAAGCGTCTATGCCGAACCGGGTTCTGCTGAATATGTCAGTCTGGCCCTGACCTTGACCTTCATGGTGGGGCTGTTTGAGCTGGCGCTGGGGCTGGCGCGCATGGGTGCTATCGTCAATTTCATATCCCACTCCGTCATCGTCGGTTTTACCGCTGGGGCCGCGATTTTGATTGCCAGCAAGCAACTGAAGAACTTTTTTGGCGTGGATATTCCTCGCGGTGCCCATCTGCCTGAGATCTTGCATTCTTTCTGGCTTCAGATTGGCGATATCAATCCTTATATTACCGGGGTGGCAATAGTTACCTTACTATCTGGTATTGCCGTGAAGCGTTGGGTTCCCAAAATACCCTATCTGATTGTCTCAATGCTGGTCGGTAGCCTTGCTGCGTGGGTGTTAAACCGCATGTATGGGCTGGAAATCACCGGTATTACTTCGGTGGGCGCGTTGCCTGCAACCTTGCCGCCGCTGTCTGCGCCGGATTTTTCTCTAGATACGATTAAACATCTGTCTACCTCGGCGCTGGCGGTGACTTTGTTTGCACTTACCGAGGCGGTTTCTATCGGTCGTTCGCTGGCGATGCGCAGCGGTCAGCGTATTGATGGTAATCAGGAATTCATTGGTCAGGGTCTGTCCAATCTTGCCGGTACCTTTTTCTCGGGCTATGTGGCCACAGGCTCGTTCAACCGTAGTGGTTTAAACTATCAGGCGGGTGCCAAGACGCCACTGGCAGCGGTATTTGCTGGTTCCCTATTGATATTGATTGTCCTGATGGTGGGGCCACTGGCCGCTTATTTACCCAATGCAGCCATGGCCGGGATTTTGTTTCTGGTGGCCTGGGGGCTGATTGATTTCCACGAAATCGCTCATGTACTCAAGAGTAGTCGTCGTGAAACCGGCATTCTTGGGGTGACCTTTTTTGGTGCTCTGTTCCTGGAGCTGGAGTTGGCGATTTTCTCCGGCGTGCTTCTGTCACTGGTGTTGTACCTAATGCGTGTGGCTAAGCCGCGCATTGTGACTCTCTCTCCCGATCCGCGTTTGCCCAAACATGCCTTATCCAGTGATTCGGAGTTGTCTCAGTGTCCACAGTTACGTTTGTTGCGCATCGATGGTTCCATGTTTTTTGGTTCAGTCAATCATGTGCAGGAAGTATTTTCCGAGATCGAAGGCCATAATCCGGAACAAAAGCATCTAGGTGTTGTCTGTGAAGGGATCAACTTTGCAGATATCCAGGGTGGTGACACGCTGGCCAAGGAGGCGCAGAAGCGTCAGGCTCGAGGTGGCAGTCTGTATCTTATTAATGTCAAGCAGGGCTTATGGGATTCGCTGGAAAAATGTGGGGCACTGGATATCATTGGCGCCAATCACGTATTCCAGTCGAAACGGGCTGCGATTACCGGTATCTATAACAAGCTGGATCGTGAAACTTGCAGGACCTGTACGAGGCGTATTTTTCATGAATGTAACAAATCTTAATAACCTGGTTCTGGGGATAGCATGTATATTTTAATCATCGAAGATAACCCTGACCTAGTTGCTAATCTCTATGATTATCTGGAGTTGCAGGGCTATGTAGTGGACGCGGCTTATGAAGCCAAAAGCGGATTACAGTTTGCATTGGAGAATGACTACGATGCCATTGTGCTGGATTTGATGCTGCCAGGCATGGATGGACTGGAGGTCTGTTCGCGGTTGCGGGAAGCCGGGCGAGATTTGCCTGTGCTGATGCTCACCGCACGAGATACGCTGGAAAATAAACTGGAAGGTTTTGCTCATGGAGCGGATGATTACATGATCAAGCCTTTTGCCATGCAGGAACTGAACGTTCGCCTGCAGGCCATGGTGCGTCGTGCCCGCGGCGAGCAGTCGCGTGAGGTCATCCAGGTAGCGGATCTGTCTTTTGATCCAGCTAGTTTGCGCTTGGAGCGGGACGGCAAGCGAATCAGTTTACCGCCTATCCCGCTGAAAATTCTTACTCTGTTGTTGCGTCAGTCACCACGGGTCATTCCACGCAAGGAAATCGAGCGGCGTATCTGGGGCAATACCCGGCCTGATAGTGATGCCCTGCGTGCGCATATGTCGGTGTTGCGTTCAGTTGTCGATCGCCCCTTTGAACAGGCTCTAATCCGTACCGTTCATGGCATCGGCTATCAACTGGTCGCGCCGGATGAAATTCAGGACTAGCCTTCGATACCGGGTAGCGTTTGCTTTTGCTTTTCTCGGTACCCTGGTCAGTTTGGTTATTGCTGGCGGCCTGTATGTGCTCATGCTGGACATGGAACAGCGTCTGATTGCCGAGACCTTGTCCACCGAGCTGGAAGATTATATGGCGCGTTTCGCGCTTGATCCTGATGCTTCTCCCCCTACTAGCACGGCGATGCATACCTTTGTCATTAGCATAGCTGCCGACGAAGATCAGGCGAGGTTGATGCAATTACAAGCGGGTCTGCAACAGGTTCTGTTCCAGAACAAAAATTATTTTGCCGAAGCGCGTGAGCAGGCTGGTCAGCATTTTATTGTGCTCTATGAAGACCTTCGTAGTCGCCAGCGTGAACAGCGGTTTCGTGTTTATCTGATAGCCGGGGTGCTGGTCATGATTGGCCTATCTGCTGTGCTGGGTTTCTGGCTGGCCGGCCGCGTGATTTCACCGGTAGTCGAGCTGGCCCGGCGGGTCAGTGAGCTGAAGCCAAAGGTGCGTTTGATACCGCTGGCTGCGGATTTCCCTGAAGATGAGGTCGGTGAACTGGCGCGGGATTTTGATGACTATCAGCAACGCTTGTCTGAGTTCATTGAACGTGAGCGTGCGTTTACTTCTGATGTCAGTCACGAATTGCGTACTCCTCTGACGGTGATCAAAGGTGCGGCGGAAGTACTGCTGGCAGACGGACAGATGGATTTGGCGCGCCGAGCACGGGTAGAACGGATCGCACGTGCGGTTGCAGAGGCGAGCGAATTAAGTTCAGCATTGTTATTGCTGGCACGGGAACGAAAAGATCAGTTAACCTCTTCGGTTTGTGAGGTGGGTGAAATTCTCAGCCAAATCCTACAAAGCCATCGTTATTTGCTAGAGCACAAACCGGTGGATGTCAGGTTTGAAATCCGTGGTCAGCCACAGCTGCTGGTTGAATGCAGTCTGTTGCGGGTGGTGTTGGCTAACCTGGTGCGTAATGCTTTTTCCTATATTGAACAGGGCTATGTACAGGTTACATTGGAAAGTATTTATGTGGAAATTAAGGATACCGGCGTGGGGATTTCGCATGCCAGTCTGGAGCGGGTCTTTGAACCTTATTACAGCGCCCAGCCGGGAGGGAAAGGCATAGGCTTGTCACTGGTCAGGCGTATCTGTCAGCGTTATGACTGGGATATCAAGATTGACAGCCGTGAAGGCCAGGGTACCTGTATTCGTCTGTATTTTTCCTGAGACGGATTCATTTTGATCCGGCTCAATTAGTTGCTGTAAAGCAGAACAACAAACGCTTTGCCCCCTGTCTTATTGATATATTCTTGAACCTTATGAGGGTAGAATCATTCGTACTAGTTTTTCCGGGGTACATTGGGTGGGTAGGCGTAGCAAGACCGTTATTCAGATTACCGGCTTTTTGTGCATAACCTTTAGTCTGACCATGCTTGCGCCGTTGCTGGTGTCGCTCTGGTATGACGATGGTGAAATCTGGCGCCTGCTGGCGGAATTCAGTGTCATGCTGGCTTGTGGCTTTCTGCTCTGGTTGCCTTTTCGGCGGCGGCGTTATGAATTGCGTCGACGTGACGGCTTTTTTATCGTTACTATTTTCTGGACTCTGCTCAGCCTGCTCGGCTTGGCACCGCTTTATTTCGGGTTACATCTTTCCTTTGTCGATGCCTTGTTTGAATCTGTGTCAGGTTTGACCACCACGGGGGCAACGGTACTTTCCGGTCTTGATGATATGCCGCGTTCATTACTTTTTTTCCGCCAGGAATTGCAATGGTTTGGCGGTATGGGTTTGATCGTGCTGGCGGTGGCGGTGATGCCGATGCTTGGTATTGGCGGCATGTCAGTATATCGGGCAGAAGCACCGGGACCGATGAAAGAGGAGAAAATGACGCCGCGGCTGGCATCGACGGCACGTTCCCTCTGGGCTCTGTATCTGGGGTTGACGCTCGCCTGTGCGCTAGCCTACTGGTACGCAGGCATGTCGCCTTTCGATGCCATCAGTCACAGCTTGTCTACCCTTTCTACAGGGGGCTTTTCTACGCATGATGCCAGCCTGGCATGGTTTCACAGTCCGGCCATAGAAATGGTGGCCGTGGTATTCATGTTGCTTGGGTCGCTCAATTTTAGTGTACATTTTCTTGCCTGGCGGCATCTGAGTTTGGCTGATTATTTTCGTGATCCGGAGGTGCGAACATTTTTGCTGTTGGTGCTGGGCCTGGTTATTCTGACCAGCCTCATTCTGCGCTGGTCAGGGCAAACGCCGGACCTGCTGCTGTCCACGCGCGAGGCGAGCTTTGAAGTGGTATCGGTAATCACCAGTACGGGTTTTGGACTGGATGATTTTTCTCTCTGGCCCATGTTTTTACCTGCCTTATTGATGATTAGTAGTTTTATTGGTGGTTGTGGTGGTTCGACTGCCGGTGGTATAAAAGTTATGCGCGTCATGTTATTGGCCAAGCTGGGCTTTCGCGAACTGAGGTTGTTGATGCACCCACGGGGCGTATTTCCCATCAAGATAGGGGGACGTCGTTTGCGGGAAGACACCCTGCAGGCAGTTTGGGGATTTTTTGCCGTTTATATGCTGACCTTTGTGGTGCTGATGTTGTTGATCATGATGAGCGGGCTGGATCAATTATCCGCTTTTGCTGCTATTACCACCTGTATGAATAATATGGGGCCTGGCCTTGGGGTCGTATCGCAAACCTTCGCGCATGTCAGTGATGCAGGCAAGCTGGTCGCTGTAGTGGCCATGCTCATCGGTCGACTGGAGATTTTTACGGTACTGGTCCTATTTCATCCCGCTTTCTGGCGTAGCTGAATATAAATCTTGTCATCTCTCCCTGCTTTGGTCTAAATATAATAAACAAGGGAGCACAACCTGACTGTTCTCGATAAAGAACCCAGGATTCCCGTACATTAATCGACGAGTTAATTAGAAACTGATTGCAACAGAACGCTTGATTTATTTTTGCAGATTCTTAACATACGTATAGCTAACGTTAACGCTTAAGCAAGGTTTGTCTTTTTCGGGGGGTACTCTGCATCCGTGGGATAGATTTTCAATGGCGTGTTGGTTTTATCCCGTTGAATTTACCAGGAGTATCTTTTGAGCAGCCAAACCCTGAAACGTCTGATTGCGGCCGTTATTTTTGTAATTATTGGTATTTTTACCGCGAATGCCGTACCCAGTATTGAAATAGCCTGGGTCAGCGCGCTTCTTTTGCTGACGATTTATCTGTTTGTGTTCGAGATTGTCAGCGTGGACGTGGCAGCCATCAGTATCATGGTGCTGCTTGGCATAACCTCTCTGTTGGCGCCACTGATGGGCTTGGAAAAAGGCCTGGTTAATACCTCGCACCTGTTTGATGGGTTTGCCAGTAATGCGGTGATGTCGATTATTGCGGTGATGATTATCGGTGCCGGGCTGGATCGCACCGGTATCATGGGTAAAGTGGCGGCGTTTATTCTCAAGTCAGGCGGGACTTCTGAGAAACGTATTATTCCGATTATTTCCAGCACCGTGGCCATCATTTCTTCCTTCATGCAGAACGTGGGTGCGGCGGCGCTGTTTTTGCCTGTGGTCAGTCGTATATCCGCTCGCTCCGGCTTACCCATGTCGCGGTTGCTCATGCCCATGGGTTTTTGCGCCATCCTCGGTGGTACGGTGACCATGGTCGGTTCCAGTCCGCTGATTCTGCTCAATGATCTGATTTTAACCTCCAATATGGCTTTGCCAGCCGATCAGCAAATGCATACATGGGGGTTGTTTTCCGTGACCCCGGTCGGTCTGGCACTGGTGGCCAGCGGAATTCTCTATTTTATAATTCTCGGACGCTTTGTGCTGCCTTCACAGGCCAAAGACAACGGCACTACGGCCACCCATGCCATGAATTATTTCCGTGAAACCTATGGTATTGACTACGATCTGTTTGAAGTGGTGGTTCCGAAAAGCAGTCCGTTGGTGGGCAAATTGCTGGATGATATCGAACACGATGAGCGTATTCGGGTGATTGCTGCCCTGCGCGGCAGCGATGATTTGCGCATCGGTCCCGGTGGCTTGGCTAGAGATATCGGTATCGAAGCTGGCAGCGTACTTGGCATTCTCGCCTCACTGGATAATATCAGGAAGTTTTCTGAACACTATGGCCTGGAATTGCGTGATAATCTGGAAACTTTTGCTGAATTGCTGGCGGCCACCAAGGCTGGCATTGCGGAGGTGGTGATTCCACCTGGCTCCAAACTGATAGATAAAAGCGCGCGTGATGTGTGGATGCGCAAAACCTATGGCATTGCCATGGTGGCCATGCATCGTGGCGGTGAAACCTTGCGTGAGGGGGATGGTATCCGCGATATGCCGCTGCAGGCGGGTGATACCATGGTTGTGCACACTACCTGGGAAGCCTTGGCGCGGCTTGAACACGATCGCAACTTTGTCATCGTTACCACCGAATACCCGCATGAAGATCTGCGTCCACAAAAGATAGGTTTTGCCCTGCTGTTTTTCAGCATCGCACTTTCCATGGTGCTGTTTACCGAGCTGCGTTTATCGGTGGCCTTGCTGACCGGCGCCATAGGCATGGTGCTTTCAGGCGTACTGACCATTGAGGAGGCCTATGAAGCGGTGAGCTGGAAAACCGTCTTCTTGCTGGCCTCGCTGATCCCGCTGGGACTGGCGGTGGAAACCAGCGGCACGGCCAAGTGGATTGCCGAACAAACCCTGCTGCTGCTGGACGGTGTGCCAACCTGGACCCTGCAACTGGCAATTGCTGTGCTATCGACCTTCTTCACCCTGGTTATGTCCAACGTGGGTGCCACTGTACTGTTAGTGCCGCTGGCGGTGAATATTGCCATTGGTGCGGGTGCCGATCCGGCTGTGTTTGCCCTGACCGTGGCCATTGCCACATCGAATTCTTTCCTTATCCCAACCCATCAGGTGAATGCTTTGATTATGGGACCAGGTGGTTACCGGGTGCCGGACTTTATGCGTGCAGGTGGGGTTATGACCTTCCTGTTTCTGATCGTGATGATGCTCATGATGAACCTGATTTTCTAAAAACGCTTGCTTCCCCGGTTTCTACTGTGTCTCTGGTTCCCACGCTCTGCGTGGGAACGAGGAATTATGGACCGGGGTTAGCCAAACACCTGGCTGGCGTCGAATACCGGCCCGTCCACGCAGATCCGTTTCATGGCGGGGCCGTTCGCAGTTTGTACTTCCACTACGCAGCCAGCGCAGCCGCCGACGCCACAGGCCATGAATTCTTCCAGCGATACCTGGGCCGGTAGATCATAGTCGCGGGCCATCTGCGCCACCGCTTCGAGCATGGGATGGGGACCGCAGGAAAATATTTCCACTTTATTGCGTTGTTCATGGTCCAGACTATCCAGCCACAGGCGGGCCAGATCGGTAACATAGCCCTGATGGCAGCCGGGATAGCCCTGGCTGCTGGTGAGTCGGTTGGGGATCTGCCAGTCTTCCAGCAGCGGCATGCTGGCTATCACTCCGTCAGGCAGCCCAGGGATCAGAATTTCTGATGGCTTGCTGGTGAACGGGAAGGGTACTTCCGAGCCGAGAATGACGAAGGGTGAGTAATTATTTTTTTCTTTGCGCGCCGCTTCAGCGAGAAAAATCATCGGCGGCATACCCACGCCGCCACCGATCAATAATGGTCGCGAACGTGCAGGATGCAATTCGAAAGGTTTGCCAATCGGCCCCATCAGGTTCAGTGTTTCGCCCGTTTTGCGCTGCGACAGCAGTTGCGTGCCTTGGCCAAAGACTTTGTACAATAGTTCGATTTCACCGCTATCGCTATGCGCGCGCATGATGGAAATGGGTCGGCGCAGAGGCCGTTGTGGATCGCAGCTGAGATGTATGAAACTGCCGGGCAGGGCGTGCTCGGCTACCTTGGGTGCGCGCAAACGTAGAAGGTGTTGATCGCCGTCGCAATGTATATGCGCCAGGATCTCGGCATCTTCAACAAAAATGGTATTGCGTTGGGAGTTCATTCTGTTGGCAGTATATCAGAGTCTGATTAATGGGTCGGAGTCAAATTTGCTTGCTACGGTTATTATTAAACTCCTTGTAGCTGTGAGCAAAAGTGACTCTGACCGTGAAGTTAATCCCCTAAGTTTAAGCGGCAGCGGACTCTGCCTGCAGTTGATTTTGCGCGTTGACCAGTTTGTTCATCATGCGCAGATTTCGCTCGCTCAAATGACAGGCGGTATCCACCCATATGTCAGTAATTCCGCTTAGTTCCTCATAGGTGACCGGATCATAAAACTGGCGTACGCGTTCGATGGCCTGTAGTCCGTTACGGCTGCGTCGGTGCTGACGAATATAGTTTTCAGCCGCTTTCTGGCCCTCTCCGTCTTCGGCCAGCACATCCACGACGCCCATTTCGTACAGTTCTTCGGCGCGATAGAGTTTGCCGCTGGTGATCAAACGTTCAGCCAGGCGTGGGCCGATGCGCCGCGCCAGCAGGCTGTAGGCACCCATACCAGGAAACAGGTTGAAAAGAATTTCTGGCAGACCCAGTTCAGCTGAACGTTCGGCAATCAGCACTGAGCTGGACAAGGCGGCTTCGAAACCGCCGCCCAGGGCGCTGCCCTGCACCAGTGAGATGGTAGTGATGTCCAGCGGTAAGTTAATGGTGTTATACAACACATCAATACAGGCGTGAGCATAAGCATGCAGACCGTCACGATCCTTTTGTTTGATCAGCGCCTGAAACAAATTCAGATCGCCGCCCAGATTGAATACGCCGGTAACTCTTGAAGCTAGCACTAGATAAGCAATACGCTGGTCATTAAAGGTGCTGGTTTGTGCCTCGGATTTGTGGATGGAATTTTGGAGCTGACGAATGCTGTCAAGCAGGCTGCGATTAAAGCAGGGACGAGGGCGGGGATTCATGTAGCACCAGAGAGCCTCTTGCTGTTCGTTGTATTCTATTTCTAACTGAGGCTGATGGGCGAGTAGAGTGAAGTCAGTATGAAACAATGTATTCATGATGTTTTCTCCGTAAACATTAGATGAATGCCGACTGGCTATTTAAGCCTAGTGTCAGCGGTTTACGGAAAGGCCAAAGGTGTTGCCCAGAAGTGGGAATTTAGTTAGCTATAATGTTAAAAATTGTTAAAAAGAGAGCGGATTATCATTCTGGCTTTGTGCAAAATTCTTTTTGCCGGTAAACAACGCATCCGTTCAGAAGTGTGTAGGTAACTTTACCCTTGAGTTCCCAGCCTGCAAAAGGTGAGTTTTTTCCAGCACTGATAAATTTTTCTGGATCGACCTGCCAGGATTGCCGGGGATCAAAAATACAGATATCGGCGTGCGCACCCGGACTTAGATGGCCGCAGTTGAGTCCCAGGATGCGGGCTGGTTCCGAGGTCAATTTGGCAATCAGATCCGGCAGCGATAACAGGCCATCGTCGACCAGTCGCAGAGACAGAGGTAGCAAGGTTTCCAGTGCCGAGATCCCTGGTTCGGTTTCGGCAAAGGGCGCCAGCTTGGCATCGGCGTCATGTGGTTGATGAGCCGAGCAGATGGCGTTAATGCGGCCGTTGCTGAGGCCGCTGCGCAGCGCATCCCGATCGCGCTGGCTGCGCAAGGGTGGCAGCAGATGACACTGGCTGTTGAAATAACCTACATCTATATCGGTCAGGTGAAGCTGGTGGGCGGCCACGTCCATACTTACCGGCAGGCCGTCATGCTGGGCGCGGGCGATCATCTGCACCGAATGGGCGCAAGACAACTGGCAGAAGTGAGCGCGTACTCCGGTTTGTTCGACAAGCATGAGTTCGCGGGCCACAGCTACGGTTTCGGCAGATTCGGGAATCCCTGGCAGGCCCAGGCGAGTGCTGATGGCACCTTCATGGACACAGCCCTGTCCCGAGAGGCCTGGATCATCGGCATGTAGGAAAACCGTAAGGCCGCAACTGGCGGCGTATTCCATCGCCCGGCGCATGATCAGGGTATTTTTGACTGGCTGGCGAGCATTACTGACGCCGACACAGCCGCCATCCTGTTGTAATTTAAGCATCTCAGCCAGTTGTTCGCCCTTCAGTTTTCGGGTCAGAGCGCCGAGGGTTACCACCCGAGCGAAACCAGCAGCTTCGGCTTTCTGATGGATTAACTCGGAAACTGCCGGGGTATCGATGATGGGATTGGTGTCTGGCGGTACACAGAGGGTCGTAATGCCACTGGCGGCGGCGGCACGGGTTTCCGAGGCAATCGTCCCCTTGTGTTCCGCGCCAGGCTCACACAGATGGGCGCTAAGATCGAGCAGGCCGGGGCAGACAATCTGGCCGCTGGCATCAATCGTTTCATCGGCGTGAAAGTCCGCTGGAATATCACCACAGGCAAGAATGCGGCCCTTATCGATGGCAATGTCAGCCTGTTTATCGACCTTGTTAGTAGGGTCAATCAGGTGGCCGTTGCTAATCAGAAGACGCATCAGTGACCCGCCTCGCTATCTGTATTGCTGCGGCCGAGAATCATCGACATCACCGCCATGCGCACTGCCAGGCCGTTGGTGACTTGTTCGAGAATGACCGATTGCGGGCCATCAGCCACGGCTGAGTCGATTTCCACCCCGCGGTTGATGGGGCCGGGATGCATGACGATGGCATCCTCTCTGGCCAGGGCCAGTTTTTCCGGGGTCAGACCGTAGCTGCTGAAATACTCGTCTTCACTGGGCAGCAGAGCACCCTCCATGCGTTCGCGTTGCAGGCGCAGGGTGATGACTACATCGACATCGCGCAGTCCCTGTTCCATTTGATGAAACACATGCACGCCCAGCTGTTCGGCCTGTGGCGGGATCAGGGTATGCGGGCCGATCACGCGCACATCGGGTACGCCCAGGGTATTCAACGCATGGATCTGTGAACGTGCCACCCGGGAGTGCATGATGTCGCCGATAATG
>VAPK010083461.1_pt1 | contig 12421 bp, 7 predicted proteins | sample 3395031 | NCBI WGS metagenome assembly VAPK01 (sample SAMN08290443, study PRJNA428436) | hydrothermal vent metagenome | isolation source: Deep-sea hydrothermal vent chimney 1 | place: Pacific Ocean: Juan De Fuca Ridge | reverse complement strand
TATTGAAAAGTTTAATAAAAAACAGACGTTAGACGGTTGGACGTTAGACAAATGGATTTGAATATTGGAATTTGTTATTTGGAATTTGAAATTTGAAATTTGAAATTTGAGTAATAAGTATTTAAAGTTGTAAAATATGTTATCTATATTAAAAAAAGAGTTGAATTTATTCTTTGCTTCACCAATAGCTTATTTGGTGATTGGAATATTTTTATTGATCAACGGCTTATTTTTGTGGATATTTAAAGGAGATTTTAATATCTTAAATGCAGGTTTTGCAGATTTAAACAGTCTTTTTCTTATTAGCCCTTGGTTTTTTATGTTTTTAATTCCGGCAACTACCATGCGTTCTTTTTCAGATGAAATTCGTTTGGGGACTCTTGAAATTCTTAAAACTAAACCTATTAGCAATTGGGAAATAGTAATGGGTAAATTTTTTGGCTCTTTTATTTTGGTAATTCTTGCTTTAATTCCCACAATATCCTATATCTATACGGTGATTCAATTGGGTAACCCAATAGGGAATATAGATTTTGGTAGTACCTTAGGTTCTTATCTGGGATTATTGTTTTTAGCAAGCTCTTTTACGGCAATTGGTTTGTTCACTTCTACTTTATCAAACAATCAAATAGTTGCTTTTATAATCGGAGTGGCCTTGTCGTTTTTTATGTTTTATGGGTTTGAGGCTATAGCTGATTTGTTGAATGACAAAAATTATAACATAGAAAATTTAGGAATGACCAGTCATTTTAAAAGTATAAGTAGAGGAGTTATAGACACAAGAGATCTAATTTATTTTATGAGCATCACCTTTTTCTTTTTATTTCTAACTAAATTAAAAATTGATCAAAAATAAACTTAACCGATGTTGAAAATATAATGAAAACAAGTAAATCATATATTAAAATTTTAATAGTAATAATTGCTCTTGTAGTTATTAATTTACTTGGTAATTCGTTTTATCACAGGTTTGATCTCACTCAGGATAAACGGTATACCTTATCGGATGAAACATTAGAAATAATTAATTCAATAGATCATCCAATTGCAATAAAGGTTTATTTAGAAGGTGATTTTCCAGCAGAATTTAAAAGAATTCAACTGGAAACCAATCAGTTTTTAGAAGAACTTAGTTCTCTTAACAGTCATATTAAATTCCGATTCATCAATCCGATAAGCAATTCAAAAGATCTGATTAAAAAAGGCTTACAACCAAGCAGGTTAACCGTTCAGGAAGATGGAAAAGTATCTGAAGCTGTAATTTTTCCTTGGGCGACTGTTAGTTATAACAAAAAAATTGAAAATGTTTCTTTGTTGAGTAATACCAACGCCTCTTCCCAGGAAGATCAGTTGCAAAAATCTATAGAGAATCTCGAATACCAATTTGCAAATGCCTTGCATAAAATTACTTCCGAAAAGGATAAAAAAATAGCCATCATAAGAGGCAATGGCGAATTGGAAGATATTTATTTATATAGCTTTTTAAAGGAATTGGGTAATTATTACAAATTGGCTCAGTTTACATTAGATTCGGTTGGTCAGAATCCTGAAAAAACCTTAAATGAATTAAAAAGTTACGACCTTTCTATAATTGCTAAACCCAGTGAAAAATTTTCAGAAAAAGAAAAGCTTGTTTTAGATCAATATATAATTAATGGTGGTAAAACACTTTGGTTGATAGATAATGTTCATGCTGAAATGGATAGTTTGATGCAAAGTGGAAGTTCTTTGGCTTTTAACAGAGAACTAAATTTAACGGACTTATTATTTAATTACGGACTGCGAATTAATTACAATGTCACAAAAGATCTTTACAGTTCAAGTATTAGATTGGCTTCAGGAAATTCGGGGAATCAAACCCAATACCAAGATTTTTTATGGCCTTACTTCCCGTTAGTCCTTTCAAAAAATAACAATCCAATAAGTGCAAATCTAGACCCTGTGCTACTTAAATTTCCCAGTAGTATAGACACATTGCAAAATAACATTAAAAAAACAATTCTACTACAAAGCTCGCCTATGGCAAAAATAGTGGGCACTCCCACCAATGTTAGTTTAAATGAAATTGCAGACCAACCAGATAAAAAAGATTATTCAGATAATTTAGCTGTATTTGGTGTACTACTTGAAGGTGGTTTTAAATCGGCCTATAGCAATAGAATAAAACCTTTTGAATTCACTAGTTTCAAAGCAACTGGGACAGATAATAAAATGATAGTAATTTCTGATGGTGACATCATAGCAAATGAAGTTTTTAAAGGTGAGCCTCTTCCACTAAATAAAGATAAATGGACGAACCAAGCTTTTGGTAATTCAGAATTTTTAATGAACTCTGTACATTATTTATTAGATAATTCGGGAATCTTGAAATTAAAAAATAAAAATTTACAGATGCAATTTTTAGACAAAGAAAAGGCCTTTGATGAAAGAAGGTATTGGCAAATGTTCAATATTATTTTGCCCTTTGTGGTTTTGAGTTTGTTTGGAATTGTTTTTCATTTTCTTCGTAAGAAAAAATATAGTTCTTAAAATTTTGTTAAAAAAATATGAGAATCTCTTTAATATTCCTGATTTAGAGTATTTTTAAAGCAAATAAACAATAACTAAAATTTAAACTTATGAAATTCAAATTACTTGCGCTATTATTTTTACTAACTACAGTATCAATTCAGGCACAAATCAAAACCCCCAGACCTAGTCCGGGTGCAAAGATCGAACAAAATGTTGGCTTAACCGACATAACTTTAGATTACTCGAGACCATCTATGAGAGGAAGAACCATTTTTGGTGAATTGGTTCCTTTTGGTAAAATATGGAGAACCGGGGCAAACTTAAGAACTAAGATTACGTTTAGTACAGACGTTACAATTGACAAAAAAGAATTAAAAGCCGGAACCTATGCTATTTTTACAATTCCAAATAAAGATTCATGGGAAATCATATTTTATACAGATTACGCAGGCGGTGGTGCACCATCTGAATTGGATGAATCTAAAGTTGCTTTAAAAACTTCATCAAAAGTTAGTCCTTTAGGTTTTGATATGCAAACTTTTACCATGGCATTTGGAGATATGGGCGATCCTGATTCTGTAATGTTATATATTATGTGGGAGCAATCTGAGGTTGGAATTAAAATAGAATTACATACAGACAAATCAGTAGTAGCAAGTATTGATAAGGTATTAGCCGGACCAGCAGCCGGAGATTATTACAATGCAGCCAGTTATTATTACAATACAGACAAAGATTTGAAACAAGCACTGGAATGGGTTGATAAAGCAGTAGTAATGAATCCTAAAGCTTTTTGGATGACACGTCAAAAATCTTTAATTCAGGCAAAAATGGGAGATAAGAAAGGTGCAATAGCCACAGCTAAAGTCTCTATAGATGTTGCCAAACAAGAAAAGAATGAAAACTTTGTAAAAATGAACGAAAAATCTATTGCTGAATGGAGTAAATAGAATTTCAAGAATTAGGAAAAGAGAATTGAGAATTAAATATTTCACAGTTCTCTTTTCTATTTTTTTATACCATTTATTCTACATAATATTATTTATTCTATCAATTTAAAAAATCAATATCATGAAAACATTTAAACTATTAATCGCATTCTTTTTTGTTGCAACGATAAGCTGTGCACAAGAAAGTCCGAGAGAAAAAACCGAGGGAAGCATCAACAAAATAAATATTACAATTGATTATGGTGCACCAAGTGTAAAAGGACGAACCGTTTGGGGTGGATTGGAACAATATGGAAAAGTTTGGCGAGCAGGAGCCAATGAAAACACAACTATTACTTTTGATAAAGATGTACAAATCGCTGGTAAAAAATTAGTTGCTGGTAAATATGGATTCTTTATAATACCAGTTGAAAATGGTGACTGGACTGTTATTTTTAACAAAAAAAATGCTGAATGGGGAGCCTTTTCTTACAATAAAGAAGAAGATGCTTTGAGAGTGAATATCAAACCTAAATTTGTTAAAGAAACACAGGAACAGTTAAAATATACAGTTGATAAAAAAAATATTATTATGGCTTGGGATAAAGCAAGATTATCTATTCCAGTAAAATAATAATCAAATCAATTTTAGAAATAAGCCCTTGCATTTTTTACTTGAGGGCTTTTTTATTAGACTTTAGACGATAGACTTAAGTTTTAAGTTTTAAGAAAAAAAATAGTGATTTTTAATAATTCAGGTAACATAAAAATAATAAGTTTTGAATTATCTCATTCAAACATTATATGTGTGAAATAAGCAATGGATTAATAAATAGAGAACTACTTCCGATAAGTATTGGAACCATTTCATTTCACCATGCTTAACGGCAAGTAAACTCGCAATGACGTTAGAATACTAAATTCCAAATCACAAATTCCAAATACCAGTTACCAAATACCAAATACCAATGAGTTAATGAGAGAATGAGCTAATGAGATAATGAACTAGTATTTAGAATTAGAATAAAGAAAAAAGAGAAAGATAGGTTCAAACATTAAAATCTGCGATATCTGCGAGAAAAAGCCAAAAGCTATTTTACAAATAACTGATACCAGATACCAGTTACCAAATACCAGATAATCTAACTTTCCAATTTCAATTCCGGTTTACCGGATAAATTCTGAATCAAAAAGGCAATTCCCATTACTAAAACACAACCCAATAAATTGAGCCATAAATAGGGTAATACATCTAAAAAATAGACGCCTATTATAATTATTTGTGTAATTAATGCCGCAATAAAAACTGCATTTCCTTTAACCATTTTAATAAAAAATGCAAGTAAGAAAATACCTAAGATATTACCATAAAAAATTGAACCGATAATATTTACCAATTGAATCAGGTTATCAAATAAATTGGCAATACTTGCTACCAGAATAGCAAGAATTCCCCAGCCCAAAGTAAACCACTTGGTAGCTGTTACATAATGTTTAGGATCTTTTTCTGATTTTTCATTTCTTCGATACAGATCTATTGTTGTTGTCGAAGCCAAGGCGTTTAACTCAGATGCAGTTGAAGACATTGCTGCCGATAGTATCACGGCAAGTAAAAGCCCTATTAAACCCCGTGGTAAATTATTTAAAATAAAATGAATAAATACATAGTCTTTATCGTTGGTTTCCTGATTGCTATCGGCTTTTAATATAATTTCTTTAGCTTTTTCCCTGTTTGCCCTATCCGCTTTGTTGAGCTTTTCGATCTCAGATTTAATTTTATCACTATTTACATTATCAACATATTGAAACTGGGCTATTTTCTTTTTTTCTTCAATTTCACGATGATCTTTTTCAAGAGCTTTATACTCTTCGGCGAAAGCCGAATTTTTAACCGCATTTGTAGCTGCGGGATTAAAATTTAATGGGGATGCATTGAATTGATAAAAAACAAAAACCATTATACCTACCAACAAAATAAAGAACTGCATTGGAACTTTTAAAAATCCGTTGAAGATTAAACCTAGCTGACTTTCACGAATAGACTTACCTGACAAATATCTTTGTACCTGAGATTGATCTGTTCCGAAATAAGAAAGCATTAAAAAGGTTCCTCCCAAAAAACCAGTCCAAATTGTATATCTGTTACTCAGATCAAAAGAAAAGTCAAGTACTTCCATTTTTCCACTTGCTCCGGCAATTTGCAAAGCTTTGTGAAAAGAAATATCTTGAGGTAAATAACTGACAATTAAGTAAAAAGCTGCAAACATACCTATAAATATGATAGCCATTTGTTGCTTTTGGGTAACACTAACAGCCTTAGTGCCACCACTTACCGTATAAATAATTACCAAAACACCTATAATAATATTAAGGGTTAACAGATCCCAGCCTAAAACTGCAGACAGAATGATTGCAGGAGCAAAAATGGTTATTCCGGCAGCCAAACCTCGTTGTACTAAAAATAATATTGCTGCAAGAGTACGGGTTTTTAGATCAAATCTGCTTTCCAGATATTCATAAGCTGTGTACACCTTTAATTTGTGGTAAATAGGTATAAATACCAAACAAATTATAATCATGGCTATGGGTAAGCCAAAATAAAATTGAACAAACCCCATACCACTGTGAAAAGCCTGACCCGGAGTAGATAAAAATGTTATTGCACTGGCTTGTGTGGCCATTACCGAAAGTCCGATAGTCCACCATTTGGCTTCATTCCCTCCTTTTATAAAATCATCAACATTCTTGCTGCCTCTGGTTTTCCAGGATCCATAAACAACAATAAAAAGTAAGGTACACAATAATACTACCCAGTCAATAGTTGCCATAGTTTATGAAAATATTTGCATTAAAAAATAAAAAACTAGAATATATATGAAGTTTGAAACCAGAAGAGCTGTGTATTCCTTTTTCCATTTTGATGAGACAGGTTGATCTTGATCTTTCATATTTTTTAGTTATTGTTTATTTCGTACCTATGGCACAAGATTATGATTATCAATGAATTTTGTTCTACTCGGATTATATCCCAAAAAGGACAAATAATCATCTTATTTTATAAAATCCTCTTAATTATATGCAATACTTTAAACAGGAAATTATCACGCTGAAAACTATTTTTTTATTTCGTTTTCAAAGTCATTCTTACCAACTGATAACATATTGGTCAATAATTTATATGCTCCCGGAACTCCTGCAGGTAATTCTCTAAAAAATGATAATCCGGTATAAATATAGTAACCCTTACCATATTTCGCAACAAGCAAACTACCGTTTTTAGGAGTTTCACCTTTATCATGAAAGGATAAAAGCGGTGTAAATTCAGCGGCCCATTCATTAGGAAAATACAAACCTCTTTCCTGTACCCATCCTTCAAAATCTTCACTTGTAATTTTATTCGGATAATTCATAATTTCATGATCTTTATCTAAAAAGGTGACTGTTGCATTTTCATCGGTAACACGGTCACTTGATAATTTCAATTTATAAGGTGCTATATTATCTTTTACTTTTAATCTTCGACTGGTATTGTATTGAACAATTACATTTCCTCCATTCTTTACATAATCTAAAATGATAGCTTGTTTTAATTTTAATACTTCTTTGGTATTATAAGCCCGAATTCCAACCATTACCGCATCAAAATCTTTTAAGACTTTCTCAGAAATATTTTCAGGATCTATTACAGTTACCTGATACCCTACTTGTTTTAAATATTTTGGCACTTCATCCCCCGCTCCCTTAATATAACCAATGGTGTTTCCTTTTTTCTTTAAATTTAATCTTACCACCTTTGACTCTGCCGGCACCAGAATGGTCTTTTTAGGTATATGATCGTAGTTGATCTCCACCAAAGATTTTGTAAATGTTTTTCCTTCGCTTTTCACAAACGAATAGATAGATCCTTCACTTTGTTCTTTGGTAGGTGTAATGGTAAAAACAACCATCTGCTCCCCTCCATTTTTAAGAATGTTAAATGCAATTTCTGCAGGACTTACTTTCCAATTTTTTGGTACTTTTAGACTAACAGTTCCTTTAATACCATCTTTTCTGGAAACAATTTTAACAGGTATCTCTTTTGGACTATCTTCATTAAAAATAATAAATTTTGAAGCTATCTCTGAATAAACCATCGGTACTATCTCAAAAGGCTGGTATACTTCTCCTTTAACAAGATCGTTGTATTTGTAAATAATATCTTTGCCAAAATTTATTGAGGTATCGTTAAATCTCAACTTAAATTTTGCGGTAAACTCCCTGGACGTACTTGGCTCTCCTATCTTACTTTTATCGGTAACATGGTACATTCCTAAAGTCCCTTTTTCTTGTAACCAATACGGTGAAGTATTCTTTAAATTATCAGAAATTACAATCTTTTCCTTTAATTTAAACGAAATATTTTTTTTTAGATCGTGATTTAGTTCAACCACCTTTTTTGAGGGGTAGAACTCAACTTCTTCTAACACTATTTTATGTTCACTTCTATTGATAGCTTCCAAACCAATTTCAATACTATCGTTTGTGGTTGCATAAGACGAATTTGCCTTGGCTTCGAGGTATAAACCTGCACAAGCCAATAATATTTCTTTTATCTGTTTTGATTTGTATTCTCCCCAATGTTGATCTTTTAAGTTACTGATCAATTTATACGCTTCAACTAATTCCGGAATACTTGAAGAGGGCTTATTAAAGTCAAAGTTATTTTTAACTTTATCCAGTATTTTTTTTATCTCTGCTCCTCCTTCAACTCTTAACCAAGTTGTTTCAATGCCTTCGAATAGATCATTTTCATTTTTGGGCATTTGCCCTTTTAATATTTGGATATATTCGTGTTCCTCTCCACGAGTACCGGTACTTCCAAATCCTTGTGACTTGTGCATACTTCTACTCAAAGAAGCTATTTCAGAATTAGATAATCCACTTGACGGATAATAAACTCCCGTATTAAGAGAAATCATTTTTGATTTATCGGCTTTTTCAAAATTTTCTTTGCTACCATAAAACCACCATCCGGTATTAAAAAACAATCGATTTGGTTGCCAAGGTTTCAGATCATATAAATTATAATCAGAATTTCCTGCTAAATCAAACGCTTCTATGCTCAACATTGCCGAAGATGTGTGGTGACCATGTGTTTTCCCGGCAGATTCTACATTAAATCGATTGATAATAATATCGGGTTGAAACTCCCTTATCACCTTAATTACATCACTCAACACCTCCTCTTTATTCCAAATTTTTAATGTTTCATCAGGGTGTTTTGAATAACCAAAGTCATTGCCTCTCGTAAAAAACTGTTCACTGCCATCAACAGAACGAGCCATTAAAAGTTCATTGGTTCTGATCACACCTAGCAGTTCTCTTATTTCAGGACCAATTAAATTTTGACCACCATCACCCCTTGTAATTGACAAATAACCTGTTCTTGCATGAATATCATTCGAAAAATAAGAAATAAGTCTTGTATTTTCATCATCTGGATGAGCTGCCAAATAAAGTACCGTACCTAAAAAATTTAATTTTTCAATAGAATGATAAATCTCGTTTGAATTTAACTTTTTTGGAGATTGTGATTGAAGAGATGTCGAAAGCAATAATAAACATATAAACGACAAAAATAATTTTTTCATATTTTTCTAATTAGCAGAACAACAAATCTAAAAAATTAAACCTTATGAATTGAGTATTAAGAAAATCTTAACATTTGGGTTTTGGTATTTGGTATTTGGTATTTGGTATTTGGTATTTGGTATTTGGTAATAAAATTAAAATTTGTCAAATAAGACACAAGTAAATAAGAAGTACGAATTAATTATGAGCTGTGAGTTATTCATCTGATGACTCTCTTCACTGTGGTTAGTAGTCATCTGATGAAAATCATCATGGATACCTTCATCCGATGACTATATCCGCAACAATCTTTGTCATCTGATGAATAGGTATTGTTATACTCAGCTGATGAAAATCCTCGTAGTCAGGGATTCACTTTGAATGAAGCCCTGACTACACAAAATTTTCTTCTGAAAGGCATCTTCCTGCAAGCCTGCCTATCGGTAATCTGGGTTTTCAAAAACTGGCAGGTCTTGTTATATTCATCTGATGAAAATCATCATGGTTACCTTCATCCGATGACTATATCCGCAACAACTTTGTCATCTGATGAGTAGGTATTGTTATACTCATCTGATGAAAATCAACATAGTCAGGGTTTCACTCAAAGTGAAGCCCTGACTGCACAAAATTTTCTTCTGAAAGGCATCTTCCTGCAAGCCTGCAAACAGTAGTCCTGGTTTTCATAACCTGGCAGGTCTTGTTATACTCATCTGATGACGATTCTCACATCGGTTATTAGTCATCTGATGAGAATCATAATGGTTACCTTCATCTGATGAAAACAAAGTTAGAGAGATTGGTATTGAATTGTTAGTGTAGATCACTGAATTATGCTGATTGAGAATTCCTTATTGGCATGGGCTTTTTATACATACTCCCATCCTAAATCCCTGCCACGACGGCAGGCGGGCTTCCTAGGGAAGGACTTCTTTTCAAATCCAACATTTTACTCCTTACCAAATAAACCAATCATAATATTTATGATATAACCTCATAATCAGAATTTATGTTTCAATCATACCGTCTTACACTTATTTAAATTAAATTAATTTTTTAAGTTCAAGTTTAAAATAATATATTTGTATTCTTATACCCGTAATAAAATATCAGTAATTTTTATTAAATATTTTCCAATGAAGTTTATAGTATCAAGTTCTCAATTATTAAAACAATTACAAATTTTAGGTGGTGTTATTAATACTAATAATACTTTACCTATTCTAGATAATTTTTTATTTGAATTGAATGACAATCATTTAAAAATTTCGGCCTCCGATCTTGAAACAACAATGAGTACAACTATTGATGTTGAAGCCGATGAAAGTGGGGCCATTGCTGTTCCGGCTAGATTGTTACTAGATATTTTAAAAACTTTCCCAGAACAACCTTTAACCTTTAAAATTGAAGATAATAACACTATTGAAATTAGTTCCGATAGTGGTAAATATGCTCTCGCCTACGCCGAAGGGGAAGAGTTTCCAAAAGCTGTTGAGTTAGATTCACCAAGTTCTACAACACTTAGTGGTAATATTTTATCAACGGCCATATCAAATACGATATTTGCTTCGGGTAACGATGATCTTCGTCCGGTTATGAGTGGTGTATTTTTTCAATTTAGCCCTGAAAATTTAATTTTTGTTGCTACTGATGCGCATAAATTAGTAAAATATATTAGAAATGATGTGAAAGCGAATGAAGTGGCAGAATTTATTATGCCGAAAAAACCATTAAACTTACTTAAGAATATTTTAGGTGGAAGTGACGATGACGTAATAATTGAATACAATGATACAAATGCCAAATTTATTTTTGATGAAAGTGTTTTGGTATGTCGATTGATTGACGGTAAATATCCTAATTATGAAGCTGTTATTCCGAAAGAGAATCCGAATAAGCTAACATTAGAAAGAAATTCTTTTTATAATTCTGTTCGAAGAGTTTCTATATTTTCGAGTAAAACCACACATCAAATAAGGCTAAAAATGGCCGGAACAGAATTAAAAATATCTGCAGAGGATCTTGATTTTTCAAATAAAGCCGATGAACGTTTGCAATGCAGTTATGAAGGTGATGACATGCAAATTGGTTTTAATTCACGCTTTTTGTTGGAAATGCTAAATCATTTGAATTCTAATGATGTTATTTTGGAAATGTCTTTGCCAAACAGAGCCGGAATCTTAACGCCTATTGATGGATTAGAAGAGGGAGAAGAAATTACCATGCTGGTAATGCCTGTTATGTTGAGTAATTAATAAGTTTAACTGTTTTTACATAGAATCCATTTCAATTATCAAGTAGGCCCACTTTAATTGGGCATTATTAAAAACTTAGTTACTGATTACTAGAGGGCATTAAAATTTTCCGTATACTAAATTCAATGCTCCATGTTTTTTAACAATTGTACTTTTTATCCTTTTTCATTTTTTTAATGACAAAAAAACGAAACAAAAAAGTCATGCCTGCCTGCCTGCAAAGGCAGGGCTTACAAATAGAAATCATCTCAAACTTCATATATGTCAAGTGCGGTCGGGTGATTTCCTTGAGACCATCTGTGGAACTTCCCGATCTTTCTAGACATTTATTTTGATTGATATTATTTCTCTTTGAAGGCCAATTTCCATACATTATTGTTAATTAGATACTTATATAATTCATTCGAATTACAATTACATTTGATATGGTTCGAAAAAAAATGACTATTTTGTTTTAAAGAAAACAAGAGCATTAAAATTATCATTTTACACTCCTAAAATTTTCGGTTTACATCAAGTAAATAGGTTGTTGTAATTAATATCTATAACTTCCATAAATAAGATGGGTATTAAACCTCATCCGTCAGCTGACGGACTGAACTCAATAAATAGGAATCGACGACTCAAGGGTCGAAGTACCTGACTGCCATTAAGCTGGTTTAACCCAGATCCCGCTGTAAAAAAGGCTTAGCCTACCTTTGCCTGTAAGCAGGTTCAACTAGCTAAAAAATTGAAATTATTTTTTAGTGTCTCACGAATAAACAAGTTTAAAATCACAGTTTATATTGACTTTTCTATTTGTGAATTGAATTCCTTTTTTAGTGCCTAAATCACAACTATACAACTCTTAACTTTCTAGCCATCTTTGACTTACTAGGTTAATATTTTGTTAAATTCATTACTTTTTAGTATATTGCGACACGAAAAATAGTTGAATCCCCTAAGTTTCAATTTATTTTCAGAGTTAAATATTGCACTAATTAGCCATAAATTGTTGGTTGTTAGTGATAAATGGTTTGTTTAAAACGAAGTTTAACGAAATTGAATCTATGAAAATAAGACTACTATTCACTTTTACATTTCTGGTAATATCTTTATTTTCGTTTGGACAAACGG
>VAPK010089553.1_pt1 | contig 12426 bp, 7 predicted proteins | sample 3395031 | NCBI WGS metagenome assembly VAPK01 (sample SAMN08290443, study PRJNA428436) | hydrothermal vent metagenome | isolation source: Deep-sea hydrothermal vent chimney 1 | place: Pacific Ocean: Juan De Fuca Ridge | reverse complement strand
GCGTACGTGGAATTTCAAGTACTCTGACCCCTTGAATTCCTGACCCCTTGAATTCCTCTCTCCCCGGCACCCATGCCATCGCCTCCACCCTCACCCCACATGCCGGATAGGCCACCCGGCGCGCCCTCCATCGGTCAAAGCAATCTCAGGGGAAATCCTGGCCTCCCTGCCGCAGGTTGCGCCGCCTTCCGTACTCCGAAAATTCCCCACTCTTCCACTAGGGAAGACGATGCATCGCGTTGTCACGGTGCAGTCATGTCGATGCCATATTGAGATCACAATCATCCTATAACATGCGGCAAATTCATTCGGCAACTGAGTGGGAAAGGAGTATGCAATGCCAGCAACAATCGATCTGAGACCTCTCTGTCTGGCCGCCACGGCCGTGTTCTGTGCATTCCCCGCGAGCGCCAATGCGGCGATAAATGTCGGAACGGTATCATCGGTGGTGGGCGAAGGGCGGGTGCTGACCACCAATGCGCTTCCGCCTCGGATGCTGAAGTTTCAGGCGCCATTGAGCAGTGTGGTCGACGCCGTGAACGTGCTTCCGGGCGTGAACGTGACGCCGGGAGGGGTTTTCGACAGCGATGTCTGGTCGTTCGGCATGACCCTGCGCGGTTTCACTCAGAAGCAGCTCGGTTTCACCATCGACGGTCTACCCAACGGGGCGACCAACTATAGCGGTGGAACGCTGCCCAATCGTTTTCTGGATCCGGAGAATCTGAGACGGATCACGGTTTCGCAGGGCACGGCGGACATCTCCTCGCCTTCCGATCAGGCACTCGGCGGCACGCTCAACTACGAGTCGAGCAATCCGGCCATGAGACGCGATATGCGCATCGATTACTCCACGGGCTCCTGGAGCGCCCAACGCGAGTTCGTGCGCTATGACACCGGCGCTCTGTTCAACGACAGCACCTATGCGTACATGAGTTTCTCCAACACCTTCAACAAGCGCTGGATAGGCTCCGGAACCAACGGGCATACCAGGCGCGTGCACGTGGACAGCAAGGTGATCAGCGCCCTCAGCGATACACTGGCCGTTACTGCGATCGCCAGCTACGATCACGCCTACGAGAACAACTACAACTCCGTCACCCTGGCGCAGTTCCAACAGGATCCGAGCTGGGACCATCTGACCTGGAACTGGACCGGAAAGCCCTATGTCGATCAGAACTTCGTCGAACCCTGGAACACCGTGCGCACCAATGTTCTGGTCGGGGTGAAGCTCGAGTACACGCCGAATCACAACAGCCGCTACATCTTCTATCCCTACTACCATTACCAGAAAGGCTCCGGAGGCTGGCTGCCGCCGTATCAACTGTATGCGGCGAACGGGAGCGGCGGACTGACCGGCGGGTACCCTGCGCCGGGGGCGGGCTTCAGCAAGGTGTTCTGGCATGATGCGAACGGCGACCCGTTGCCGCCTCCGACCGGATGCGCCGATCCTTACGATGCCGCCTGTTACCCGACCGGCGCCGTTCCGGCCAGCAGCTTCCGCCAGAGTCTCTACAAGAACAACCGTTTCGGCTTCATTGCCAAGGGTCACTGGAATATCGGTTTCAATCGCATCATGGCCGGTATTTGGTTCCAGAACCAGGATCGCCGGAATGGACGTGTCTGGTATTCGGTGGTCGATCCCCTGACTTACTGGAACTACTCGCGGCCGCCGTATTACCAACAATTCTCTCAACGGCTGCAGACGAATACCCGCAAGTTGTATGCGCAGGATCGCATCCACCTGTGGCGTTTCGATCTTTCCGCGGGTCTCAGCAAGTACTTTGTCGACCTGTACGGCGACAACCTGATTCAGAACGGTGCACGGTTCGCGTCGATCAACAGCAACTCGGACCTGCTGCCCTCGGTCGGTGCGGTGTTCCATATCAATCCGAACCTGCAGGTCTATGCCAGTTATACCAAGAACTTTGCCCCGGTGCCCGACACGGTGCTGCAGACCGCCGCCGTCGGTACCGACATCAGCCACGTGCGTCCGGAAACCGCGAACAATATCGATTTCGGGTTACGCTATAATTCGCACCGCTTCCAGGCCAGCATCGCCGGTTATCACACTCGCTTCGCCAACCAGATCACCTTTGTGAGACCGGCGTCCGATGGTGTCACCCAGATCAACTACACGATCGGTACTGCGGGCACCTACGTCAACGTCGGTGGTATGACGTCAAAAGGCGTGGAGGCCCTGGCCAACTGGAGTGTGCTGCCGACACTCGATCTGTATGCCTCGGCCACGCTGGACGACTCGACCTATCTCGGCAATATCAACGGCATCAGGGCCGGCAACAAGGTCGCCGGGCAGCCGGGACGGATGCTTGTCCTGGCCGCCAACTACCATTCGGGCGGTTACCGGATGGGTGTCTCGGCCAAGTACGTCGGAGACCGCTACGGCACCATCGACAATAGCGAGAAGATGCCTTCCTACACGGCGTTCAACGGGTATATCGGCTACCGTCTGGATCTCGGCCGTGCGGGTACCCGGCCGCTCAAGACGGTGGACCTCTCGCTCAACGTCACCAACCTGTTCAATCGGCACTACCTCGGTACGCTGAGCTCGGCGGGAACCCCCGGGTACTACTGGATTTCCCCGCCGCGTACCGTGATCTTCACCGCCTCGGCCAGCTTCTGATGCCGAGTCGGGATCACATCGTTCGATTCGGAACTGTCCGGCCGATGCCGGGCAGTTCTTTTTTCTTCATCGGAAACGCAACGGGCGTAGGAGTCGCAACGGCAGACCGACGATTCGTCGCGCTCGCCGAAACCGATGACGCGCGTCCGTGTCGCGTCCCCGCCGTCTCGAATGCGCAGTCTGTAATCGATGCGGCGTCCATTCGCGGGGCGTTCGTGAAGGAGGTTCGCAATGGTCGATGAGAGTCGCCGCCGGTTCTTGACAAAGTCGTCCCTCGCCGCCGCCACGTTGGCGGCGGGACAGGTCCTGCCCCCGGCGATCCGCAAGGCGCTGGCGGTGGAGCCGGCGCGCGTCAGGGGCGCCGTCGAGGATGTTCGGCATGTGGTCATCTTTATGCAGGAGAACCGTTCCTTCGACCACTATTTTGGATCTCTGCGCGGGGTACGCGGATTCGGCGATCCCCGCCCGCTGATCCAGCACAACGGCAAACCGATCTGGTATCAGCCGAGTGTGCCCGGCTCTTCGGACTACGTGCTGCCGTTCCATCTCGACAGCGCGCATACCAGCGCGCAGAGCATGAAGGGCCTGAATCACAGCTGGAAGAAATCGCATGAGATTTGGGAGAACCACAATGCCTGGGTGTCGCAGAAGACCGCCATGACCATGGGCCACTTCCAGCGCCAAGACCTCCCATTTTACTATGCGCTGGCCGATGTCTTCACGGTATGTGACGGCTACCATGCCTCGCTGTTCGGCCCGACCAGTCCCAACCGCCTGTTCCTGTTTACCGGGACCAACGGCCTGAGCGTCGGTGACGACGGCAGACAGGCGATTGCCAACATGCGCGACGTCAACGGTACCGCCGACATGGCCCGCGACCGAAGCCGGTTCAAGGGACACGCCTGGACCACTTATGCCCAGCGCCTGCAGAAGGCCGGCATTTCCTGGCAGGTCTACCAGGAGTACGACAATTACGGCGACAACACGATGCAGTTATTCTCCGCGTTTCGCGACCTCAAGCGGGATTCGGAGCTCTATCGGCGCTGTCGCGCGTGGGCTCCGGGTTCCACCGCCGCCAATGCGCGGGCCTCGCGGGGCGAGCATCTGGTCTCCGCCTTCGAGAAGGATGTACGTAATGGCACGCTGCCGCAGGTGTCGTGGATCGTCGCCCCCTATATCATGAGCGAGCATCCCGAGGCACCGCCGGCCTACGGTGAGTCGCTCCCGGCGCGGCTGCTGACCGTACTGGCGGAGAACCCCGAGGTCTGGTCGAAGACGGTCTTCCTGATCAACTACGACGAGAATGACGGCTTCTTCGATCACGTTCCCCCGGCGCTTCCGGCAATCGACCCGGCCATCGGCAAGAGCACCGTCGATACGACCGGCGAGAACTACCAGGGGGTTCCGGTGGGTTTCGGCCCGCGTGTGCCGATGCTGGTGGTTTCGCCCTGGAGCCGCGGCGGCTGGGTCAACTCGCAGGTGTTCGATCACACCTCCGTCCTGCGCTTTCTCGAAGCCCGCTTCGGCGTAACCGAGCCCAACATCAGCCCGTGGCGGCGCGCGGTGGCGGGCGATCTGCTCAGCGCCTTCGATTTTGCCGGTACCGATCCACTCTGGCCGGAACTGCCCGATACCGCGCAGTACATGGTCCGGGCCGATGCCACCGGCAAGCTTCCGGCCCCGCAGGTGCCTGCGAATCAGAAAATGCCCAAACAGGAGGTCGGCCAACGTCCGGCGCGGGCTCTGCCATATGACTTCGACGTCAGCGGTCGGGCGGAGCAGGGTGTCGGGCTGCGCCTGCATCTGACCAATCACGGGCGGGTCGGCGTGGCCCTCAATGCCTACGATGCCTCCGGCGCGACGGCGCCCCGATTCTATACCGTGGGTACGGCGGATTCCTTGGAGGATACCTGGTCGGGCCGGGATGACTATGACGTGAGCCTGTATGGTCCCAATGGATTCCTTCGCCGTTTCGCCGGGTCATCGCCTGCGGCTTCGGGTCCTCGACCCGAGGTCGAGGTGATCTACCGCGCCGATCGCAATCATCTGGTTCTCAAGCTGCGCAACGATGGTGATAAGCCCTGCGCCTGTCGGGTGCGGGATGCCTACACGGTCGGCGCATCACGCGCCTATCGGTTGGCGCCGGGGGCGTCGGTCGAAAGCGTCTGGAACATCGCCGGACAGGACCACTGGTACGACTTCACCATCGTTCGCGAGGGTGATCGGAACTACGTCCGCAGACTGGCCGGTCACATCGAGACCGGGCGCCCGAGTTTCAGCGATCCGGCGATCGCCGCCCTCGGCATGATCCGGGATCCGGTCACCTGAGGGGGGCGGTTCCGGAACCGCGGGGGATCGTCCATCCGCCGTTGAACTTCGGGAGGCGGCGGATGTTCATTCCGCTCCCTCGGCATGAAGTATCCGTGAACGTAATAAAAGCTCGGCGTTCACGTGTCCCGGTCTCCGACCATTGTCACAAAATCGCCATAATTATGGCTCAGAATGAGCCTTGTATCCGGGGATGATCGACTCGGCATGACGGCCTTCTTTTGGTGGAGGTGTTTGCGATGAGTATTCGGCGGGGCAACCCGAAGCTACAGCGGTCGATGGTGATGGGTCTTGGAGTGAGCGGCCTGGCATTGTTTCTATGCATACCCATCGTTGCGCTCGGGCGGCCCTACGGTAATGCGATCGATACCACGATGATTCAGGTGAAGAAGGTCGTAAAAAAAGTGCCGCCGGAAAAGGCCGTGGCGACCGTCGATAAGATCAAAGTCGAACAGGCCAGCCCGTCCAGCAATCTGCTTTCCATCCTTAAAAATATTCCGGGCTTTAATGTTCTGAGTACGGGGCCCGGAAATCTGCTGACCGGCGATACGGCGTTTACGCTTAACGGATTCAGCAGTTCACAGGTGGGCGCCACTTTCGATGGAGTGCCGATCATCAACACCTTCCGCGGCGGAATTTACGGTGAAGGAGACGATCACGCCGTAACGCCGATAACAATCGGGCAGATCAGCAAGGTGCAGGTATACAGCGGCGCAAATACTCCGCGGCAGAATTCATTGAATTCGCTCGGCGGCACTATCAATTTCAGCCCGAGTTTACCGTCGGATCGCGCCGGCGTTGAGGTGAGTCTTGGGGGAGGCGCATATGTGCGGAACGGGGACATATTCTCGGGGGGCATCGAGGCGAATTCGGGTGCGATTCAATCGCTGGGCGGTTTCAAGGCGCTGGCGAAATACGGGCATACGGATTCGAACGGATTCCAGCGGCATGTCTATGCGCACCTGAATTCATATTATCTGGCCGCCGTCCAGCCGTTTAACGGGGGGCTTTCCAATCTCAGTCTGATCGCCGTGCATAATGACGAGAAGGCATATAGGCCCACCATGGTTCCATTGGCGTTGGTCGAACGCTATGGGCGGGATTATCAGTATCCAACGAATGTCGCGCATAACATCGCCGACTCGCATGCGACCCATGTGGTTCTGGGAGTGAAATCACTGTTGAATCCGATAGCCGTCGGCGGATTGAAGTTCTTCTACAACGATACTGAAAACGGCCGTACGGCATACGCAAACTCGATCTACAATAACAGCTACATGGGCTACCGTTTGCCGACCTATCTTAAAAGTGAATCGGCGCTTGACGGTTACGGATCGAATTTCAACGTCTATAATTCCGCTCTCGCGACGCAGAAATTCGGTTCGGCACATGCCGGGACGCAGTATCAGCGCTATATCGACAATTATCACAACGTGGGCGAAAAGTCCTACGTGAGTTTGCTGTTGCCCTCGAACACCGTAACCATAGGCGGCATGATTCTTCAGGCCAAGGATCATTCGATGGAAGGTTGGTACGGGTCGTCTCCGGTGCCCATGATAATGGGTTACAACAATGCCTGGTTGGAGCACGACGGCAAGGATTACTGGGATGGTTACGTGCAGGACAATATGTCCCTGATCGGCGGTCGCCTGCATGTCTATCCGGGCATAAAATACGTTCATATCTCAATGTATGCGGCCGACGCACCGGGATATTATTATCGGCACGGCGGCGCTGCAGGAAAGACTTTCATCTATACCGAGCCGTCCTTCGGGGCGACCTTCAGTCCGATCAAGACCGTAGAGCTTTATACCAATTACGGTCGTATCTACAAGGCGCCCAATATCAGTGCAATCTACAGCGTCATCGGCTCGACGCCGATTCCGGCCCCGATCACGGTCAAACCCGAGTACGTCGACAGCATCGATGCCGGTATCCGTTACAGCGGGAGTATCGGAAAGATTTCGCTGGCGGCGTTCGATCGTCGTTTTAACCATATCTTCAGCTATTCCTACAGCAGCGTGACCGGGATAACGACGGAATACAATTCCGGCGCGGCGGACTACAAAGGATTCACGCTTGCCGCGGAAAAACCGCTCTTTGCGCATTTCCTGCTCGAGGGCAACTACGGTTACACGAGCGCCAAATACATAACCACTTTCAAGGGCAACAACGGTACGGTTTCCAGCGGAATGCCGCGACCGAACGTGCCCCGGTACACCGCCGACCTGGCGTTGAATTACGCACGCGGATCTTTGTTCGGCAGCCTCGGTTCCCACTTCGTCGGTCGTCAACATATTGCCTATAACGGAGGGGTGACGAGTACTACAACACTACCCGCCTATGCGACGGTCGATCTCAGCCTGACTTACACTTGGCGTCCGCACGACGGTGTTTTCAGGAAGGTTAAGATTACCGGCTACAGCGACAATCTACTCGATGAAAAACACGTTGTTTATGCTTATGTCGACGGTTATCAGGGTGGTTCGAAGAACTACGAGCAGGTTCAAGAGGGTGCCCCCTTGTTTGTCGGCATCACTCTGACGGCGTTGTTCTAAGCGCCCGGGGGCTATGGAGCGGGGGACTGCTCCCGCCGTTTCCCGCCTGCGCGCAGGCGGGAGGGGATACCCGAATGTTTTCACTTTGAGGGGAGAACTTTTCGAAGATGGAATTCATCATCCATTTGATCAAGTTATCGGGCGGTCTACCGATTTTTATGGCGCTGCTGTTATTGATGGCGGTGGCGGTCATTGTGGACCGGGTGTGGTTTTACTACCGAGTGCTGGGTGCGGGTGCTCGGATCGAGTATTCGCTTCGAGGGCTGGGCTACCGGGATTTGCGGGGTCTGAGGTCGCTGGGCGAGGAATACGCGCATACGCTGCAGGGTCGGTTGATCCTGCAGGCTCTGACCTCGCAGGCCGGCAGCGCGGATGCGCTGTCGCAGCATCTGGACGAGGAGGTGCTATGGTCGATGCCGCGTCTGGATCAGTATTTGTGGCTGTTGGATACGGCGGTGACCCTGGGGCCGCTGCTGGGGCTGTTCGGCACCATCATCGGCATGATCGACACCTTCAATGTACTCGGCGGTGCGGACGCGGCGGTCAAGGCAACCGGCGGCATTGCCGACGCATTGGTATCGACCGGGATAGGGTTGTCCATTGCCATCGTTTCGGTCCCGTTTCTGAACTTTCTGAACAAGCGGTTACGGCTGGCGATGCATCAGCTTGACCTGATCCGGCTGCTGCTGCTCAATCGGCTGTACGGCGACGGGGTCGAGGCCTACGAGGAGAAGGTGGAACATTTCGAGTCGCGCAGCGCCCTGAGCGGGCACCTGGGGCTGGAAGACACTCGCAGGATGGAGGGGGTTTAGGCATTGGACCGTTCCCGTTACTTCGAGCATCAGGAGCCGCGGCTGAACATCATCCCGATGATCGACATCATGATGTTCCTGTTGGTGTTCTTTGTGTTGATGGTGCTGCACATGATCCCCAACACGGGGATCAAGCTCCATCTTCCGAGCGCGAGCACGGCGACGTCGTTGCCGCATAAGAGCGTGATCATCGGGGTCACCGCCGAAGGGGCGGTGCGCTACCAGGGTCGCGCGGTGAGTCTGCCCGCGCTCAAGGCGGGCCTTGCCGTGCTCAAGGACAAGGCGACGGTGAGCGTGATCATCGCCAGCGACGGCAAGGCCACGGTCGACGAGTTGACCGGGGTAATGAATGCGGTGCGCGAACTGGGCATCAGCAAGATCGGCTTGGCGGTGAAGACGCCATGAGCGCGGCCGTGTTGGTAATGCCGGGCTCGTGGGAACCGCCGCGGTTGGGATTGCACCGGGTGCTGTTGATTGCTCTGGGCCTGGAGATCGCCCCGGTCGTGCTGCTGCTGTGGCTGTGGCATCACGAGCCGCCCCCGCTGCTGCCGACGGTGGTGCCGCAGCAGGTCACTACGGTTAGCTTCGTCAGGTTGCCGCCGCGGATTCCGGTCGTGCCCAAGGTGGTGCCGCCTCCACCGCCGCCGCCGCCCAAACCTGTGATGCGTAAATTGATCGTGCCCAAGATCGTGCCGCCGCCGCTGCCCAAGCCTGATATCGTTGTCCCCAAAAAGATCCGGCCGAAGCCCGTGGTGCATAAACCGGTTGTACATAAACCCGTGGTACATAGGCCGGTGCCCAAACCGCGCCCCGTGCCGCATCCTCCGGTGGTATCGCATCCGGTACCGCAGGCGGTCAAATCACCGACGCCCGCCCCGCGCGTGGTCGCAGTCCCCGGGCCTCCCCCTTCGGCTATCGCAGCCTACGCCGCGTCCCTGCACGCACTGATCCAGAACAACGTCGTGGTCAGTGCCATCCTCTCGCAGCTCGGACTCTCCGGCAGCGTGCGGGTGCGCTTTACTCTCGGTCCCCGGGGAGGCCGCGTGCTCGATGTCCGGGTGCTCTCGGCCGACGCCAATCGGCTGATCCGCCAGGTCGCCCTCAAGACCGTTCAAAAGCTCAGTTACCCGGCATTCCCTAAAACCTTTGGTTCCGCCCCGCGCGCTTTCGAGGTTACCGTGCAGATCGAACGCCGATAGCATAAAGGAGACCGTTCGGATGAATGACCCTTTTGATATTTCGGCAAATCCTTATGCGGCCGTTATCCGGGAGGAGCGTATGAGACCGACCGGGGTATCCCGTGCCCGGGCGCTTGTCCTGTTGCTGGCCTGTGCTATGGCGTTGGCCGGGGTCGCCCGGGCCGCCGGCGGGTGGAGACGCCCGATCACCGGTCGCATGGACGATCTTCCGGCGGTCACTCACGTCATTCCCACCGGTCGCCGGATCAGTCCCATCGGTCGGCTCGTCGGCACACCCAACTTCGCGACGGCGGTAGTCGTCGATCGGGGAGCCGCTTACGTCCTCGCCAACGGCGCCACCCACACCCAGACGGTTACTCGCTACGACGCCGCCCGCCTCGAAGTCCTCGATCAGGCGCAGGGCTTCAAGAAGGCGACGCCGGTCGTCGCCGGCGGCAGGTCGACGGGATCACCCCCCATCACCCGTATCGCTCATCAGAACTTCTTTCAGGGTTTGGCCGCCGGCCCCGATGGGCGGCTCTATGCCGCCGGTGGCGGCAGCGATGTCCTGATTGCCATGCAGCCCGGCGTCGATGGTCTCAAGGTGCTGCGGCGCTACCGGCTGGCCTATTATCCCTTTCCGAAGGATCAATACCCCTACGAGTACCAGGGCTCGCGGGGGAAGGCCTATCACTTCTACCCGGATGGTGTGACCTTGGATCGCGACGGTACCCACGCCTACGTCACCGGCCTGCTCAGTAACACCGTGGCCCGTATCGATTTGCGGACCGGTGCGACGCAGTATGCCAACGCCGGGTCCTATCCCTTCGCTCCCGTGCTGACCGACAACGGCCGGCGCCTGGTCGTCAGCGATTGGGGAGGCTGCGGGGTGAGCGTGCTCGACGGCCGCACCCTCAAGCCGCTGGGCCGGGTCTGCATCGGGCCGACTACCGGGCCCGCCAACCCGGACCCGGGCGTGCATCCGACCGCACTGGTCGCTTTGCCGGGCACCGGCCGGGTCGTGTTCACCGCCTCCAATCTCGATGAGGCCGTCGAGATCGACGCGCGCAGCCTCAAGGTCGTGCGCATCTTCGACGACGCCCCCTATCCGGGCGCCCTGCCGGGCAGCTACCCCGACGGGGTCGCCGTGCACGCCGGTCGGCTCTACGTCGCCAACGCCGGCAATGACGATGTCGCCGTGTTCGACCTGCACAGCGGCCGGCGCCTCGGCCTGATCCCCACCGCCTGGTATCCCACCGCCGTCGGCGCCGGTCCCAAGGCGCTCTACATCACCGCCGCCAAAGGTTTGGGAAGCGGCCCCAATCTTCGCCGCCAGTGGGTGGGCAATATGATGCACGGGGTATTGCAGCGCCTGAGTTACGCCCGGATCGACCGTGAACTGCCGCGCTTGACCGCGCTGGCTTTGACCGATAACGGCTTCGACGCCGCCCGGCGCGCGACTTTGGCCCGTGACAACCGGCGGACTACGCAATATCTGCATCGTCATATCCGTTACGTCGTCTTCATCTTGCGCGAGAACAAGACCTTCGACGAGGAACTGGGCGACTTCGCCCCCGCCGGTCGCCGGGCGGATCCCAAACTCGCTCTTTACGGCCCGCGCGAGCTGCCCAACCTGTTCGCCTGGGCGCGACACGACAGCCTGTTCGTCAACTTCTATGTCGACGGGGAGGTTACCGCCCAGGCCCATCAGTGGGTCACCGGCGCCTCGGCCTCCGACTTCGTCGAGCGTACCTGGCCTCAGTATTATTCCGGTCGCGGTTTGGTCCCCAACCCCGGCTGGACTCAGTCCCTGGTGCCCGCTTCACTTAGCGACGGCACCGGCGGTATTCCCGGCGGCGCGGCCAACCCCTTCGCCATTTACACCGATCTATCCGTGCTCGGTAAATGGTCCAATCCCTGGATCGCCTATCCCGAACGGCTTTACCTGTTCAACAATCTGCTCACCCACGGGGTCGGCTTCGAGGACTTCGGCGAGTTCGTGTCACGCGACGAGGCCGGAGCCGTCTCTCCGGCCATGCGGGCGCACCTGGCCGTCGATTTCCCCGGCTGGGACCGCATGATCCTCGATACTCACCGTGCCCGGGTCGCCATCGACTGGATGCGCAAACACGCCAAGGACCTACCGCGCTTCATCTACATGTGGCTGCCCGATGATCACACCGCCGGCCGCAGCCCCTGCTACTACACTCCGGACTACTACGTCGCCGACAACGACCTGGCCACCGCGCGGGTCATACACTATTTGAGCACCACCCCGCAGTGGAAGCACATGGTCGTGTTCGTCAATGAGGATGACGCCCAGTCCGGGGCCGACCACATCAATGCTCACCGCAGCTTCGCGGTCGCCTTGGGTCCCTGGGTTCGGCAGACCCTCGTCGCCGCCCGCTACTCGCAGGTCAACCTCGTTCGCACCTTCGAGGCCATCCTGGGTCTGCCGCCGATGTCGCAATGGGACGCCAACGCCGCTGTCATCCGCGGCATCTGGCGGCGACACCCCGACGACGCGCCCGTGCCCGTGCGGGCGCAGCAGGTGCCGGTCGCGTTCAACCCCGGGGCCTGTCCGGACGGCAAGCTGCTGCGGCGCATCGCCGGAGCCGGCGGTCACGCCGTCACCGCCGCCTGGCTGCGCGCCCATCTGCGCACCGATCCGGCGGCGCCTCCCCCTCCCGCTTCGGACGAACGCTATAGCCCCACCACTCTGCTCAAGATCCCGGGACCCGAGCAGATGCGGCAGGAGTGGATCGCCGTCAAGGGGCTCAAGCGCTACGACCGGACGATGCGCTATCTCAAAACCCTCGCCCGGGAACACCATGCCCCGCTCGATTATTATCTCGCTAATGAGGGCGGGCGATGACGTTGTGGTAGGCTGTTGTACGGTCCGGGGCGGG
>VAPK010874332.1_pt1 | contig 12430 bp, 11 predicted proteins | sample 3395031 | NCBI WGS metagenome assembly VAPK01 (sample SAMN08290443, study PRJNA428436) | hydrothermal vent metagenome | isolation source: Deep-sea hydrothermal vent chimney 1 | place: Pacific Ocean: Juan De Fuca Ridge | reverse complement strand
TTCTCGCCTGTTCCGATATCGTATCTATTCACCTCCGTTTATCGGAAGAATCGCGCGGACTGATCAATCGCGAACGAATAGCCAAGATGAAGCCCAGTGCAATACTGATCAATACTTCCAGAGGAGCCATTGTTGACGAAGATGCATTGGTAGAGGCGTTACGAGAGAATCGCCTGGCAGGGGCTGGTTTGGATGTTTTTACTATTGAGCCGCTCCCTGCATCAAGCCCGCTTAGGATATTGCCTAATGTTTTATTAACACCTCATATTGGATGGAAAGTCAACGATGTATTGCACGAATTTGTTGAAATTGCCGCAGACCAGCTTGCTGCATGGCTTAATGGCCGCCTTTCTGAAAAGGAAGTTTTAAACCCAGAGGCTGCAAAAGTCTTCTCTGACTCGAGTAGGGGTAATCTTGCTTCAAACAACGGTGCTGTCTGAAGCGCCGGCACTCACATAAAACAGAGGTTCAAGCTCGCTTTAGCCGTTCACTCATAGCTCTTACTCCCCGTATTTGCCTTGCTACCGTTAGGAGATACGAAATCTTATTATTACAAAGTTTCATAAAATTGTAGTAGATTATTCCTTTTAACGCTTTACTCAACATCTGGTTTTTTTACGCAATTTTGTAAAATCAAAGGTGCTTTGGTATTAATAGGTTTGGTAAAAAAAGCGTAAGTTGCGGGAATGCTATAAGAAGAATTAAACATGAAATAAGAATTAATAAAATTGGCCAAACAGCTTTATACATATCTTCCGGAGGAATATCTGTAACTGCAGATAAAACAAATAAGTTTAAACCTACTGGTGGAGATATGAGTGCTATTTCTATGTTAAGAACAAGAATAATGCCATAGTGAACAGGATTTATGCCCAATGACATGGCAATGGGAGCTACGATTGGTGTAGTTAAAACATTTAAAGCAACACCTTCCATGAACATTCCGAGAAAATACAGTACGGCACTAACTAATATTAAAAATTCAAAGGGTGTCAAAGATGCATTGCGAATAACATCGAGAAGTATATTAAGAAAACCGGACAACACCAAAACGTGTTGGAACAGAATTGCTCCTGCAATAATTATAAATATAGAAACAGTTACTTTCGTTGAACGCTCTATGATATGAAATATATTTTTTAGATTAATAGTTTTATAGACGGCAATTCCTATAAATGCTGAATAAAAGACACTGATTGTTCCTATCTCTGTAGCTGTGAACTTACCTGTGTAAAAACCAAAGAGCACAATAAAAGGAAAGAACATAAGCGGCAGTGCATTGAATATTAATAAGATGCGTTGTTTCCAACCAACTTTTGGGTGCTCTATGCCATACTTATGTTTATGAGCTATGAGTACAACATAGGCTATCAATGCAGTCCCGATGATAATGCCCGGTATTATACCTCCATAAAATAATTTTCCAATTGAAGTATCGGATAATGTTCCATAAATAATCATTGCTATACTTGGCGGTATCATTATCGCTAAACCGCCTGATGCAGCAATAAGCGAAGCGGCAAAGCCTTTGTCATAACCTTCCTTTGCCATACCCTCCGTTCCGATTTTACCAAGAGCTGCTGCTGTAGCGGCACTTGAGCCTTGAATTGAGGAGAGCATCATACTAACCATAATTGTAACTACCCCCAATCCACCGGGAACACGTCTCAAAAAGACAGAGACAAGTTCAAAAAGCAGATCAATGACTTTTCCGCCTGACAAAAGCTCAGCTGATAAAATAAAAAAAGGTATTGCCAAAAAGGTAAAGTGGCCAATTGAAGAATAAAGTATAGTAGGAACTTCATGAAAAAAGAAAAGTTTACCTGTTATAGCGAGTTCCAATATACTTGAAATAATAAGTGCAAATCCCACCGGCATTCTAAGCGCCATAAAAAAGATGAGAAATAAGAAAGGAAAGAATATTATCAATATATCATTCATTGTCCGAAGGTTCCTTTCTCTTCTGATGAAAAGTAAACATTAAATATACGTATTAAAATATGAAAGCACCAAATACTTGCGCTTGCAGGAAGAATTAGAAAGACAAGGTAGAATGGAGTGTAAAACATCTCGTAAAGCTTGTAATCAGTTTTTATAAATAGTTCCACTGCTATAATACCATAGTAAACGATCAATACCGATATGAACAATAAAAGAAAATATGTTAATATTAAGACTACTTTTTGTATTTTTTTAGATAGTTTTTTCAAAAAGAAATCTGTTTTAATATGACTTCCAAAAGCTAAATTCGCGCCTATACCTATAAATGTAGCCCAACTTACAAGTGTTATGGGAACTTCTAACGCCCAATCGGCTGTACCATATCCCATATTGCGCACTATAATTGTATATAGCGACACAAAACATGCGATAACAATCATGGAACCGGCTAAGCTTATTTCAACATAGGCTATTGAACGATCTATTTTTAATAGACTGATTATGATCGAATTTTTAATAGACTGATTATCATAAAAAATAGTATTCTCCTCCTTAAAGATGCTAATTAAATATTGTGGCCTAAAATTAGGGTTATAGCTCTATTTTAGGCCACGTGATAACTAGTACTTAGATATGATCTTGTTAACTATAGGGCCGAATTGTTTCCCCAACTTACTATACAAAGGCTCAATTTTAAGACGTATGACCTTAAGTTGCGCTTCCGTAAATTCATGATATTTGGCACCCTTTTTCAATAGTTCATTAACATACTTATCTTTATTGTGCCATGCATTATAGTCGTATTCCAAGGCTACTTGTTTAGCTGTAGTGCTTAAAATGTATCTATCGAGTGAATCCAAGCTATCCCACCAAGTTTTAGAGGCTACCCACATATATGCACCTCTTCCGGGCCACAATGTTATATCCGGTAGTACCTCATAGAGATGTTGGGCCATATAAGCATCCAAGGTAGTGTAAACTCCGCTTACAACACCTTGCTGAGCGGCAGAATAAACTTCCCCTAAGTCCATTTTTACTGTTGACGCTCCAAGCAATTTTAGAGCTGCTTCTACCATTGGATGGCCTGATGTACGAACCACCAAACCCTTAAAGTCGGCTGGCTTGGTAAGCACTCCATTTTTGGTAGCTATAATCATAGGACCTTCATCGGCAAAGGTAATTCCTTCTATGTTACTTTTTCTAATACTATTAAGTATCTTATCACCTGTTTTACCATACAAGAAAGAGTAAAATTCATGGCTATTTCCAAAGATAAAAGGTATTTCTATTAAGCCAAATAGCTTACCATACGGTAGATACGCATCACTGGGTGACTCCATCATTTGAACGGCACCTTGCGTTAAAGCTCGTATTCCCGACGGAGTATTGTAGAGCTCGCCTCCTGGGTAAACGGTTACTTTTATCTTTCCGCCCGAAAATTTATTAACAAGTTTACCAAACCGTTTAAGACTTATCGTTCTGGGGTTTGTCGGTGCTACTTTGGTTGGCAATGTAATTTTTACGGTAGGTTGACTGGTTGCAGCATTACTCGGGGTTAACCCTAATGTTAATAAAAAAAACCAAGACATTACAAAAACTATGCCATACTTCAAAAACTTCATCTAAAATCCTCCTTTAAAAAGTTTAATAACAAATTTTTACCATACATCTTTATAACGACATAAACTAAATCCATTTTTTCATACCATTCACCTCCTATTAAACTTTCCGATCTTTAGCGTTTAGAATTTCGTTATTATGCTCTCCCAATTCCGGTGGGGCAGAAGAGTTTGTAATCTCAAATCCTAAAAATTTGGGGGCAATATCCAATACTTGAACGTTTTTATCCATTTTTTTAATATTATAACTCTTAAGCATATTTCTTCCTTTTAAATACTCTGAGTTGAGTATTTGATCTAACGAGAATATTTCTCCGCAAGGAACATCCAATTTTATCATTTTGTTTATCCAGTATTTCACAGTATGAAGCTTAAATTCATTATTTAATATCTTATTCAGCTCATCTCTGTTTTGTTTTCTCTTGTCTCTTGTGATAAAATGTTCATCTTCCAAAAGATATGGTTTATTGATGCCTTTGCATAGATTGCGCCATTGTTTTTCCTCGTTTGCCGCAATATTAAATGGACCGTCCGAAGCATAAAACGTGCCGGATGGTGCTGAAGTAAAATTTTCATTTCCCAAGGGTTTAGGCTTTACTCCAGCAATAAGATAGTTAGACGCGGCCCAACCCATCATTGGCAATATAGAATCAAGTAAAGAGATATCAATATATGCCCCTCTGCCGGTCTTTGTACGCTTAAAAATTGCAGACACTATAGCAAATGCCGCAGTTAACCCGCCAACCGTATCACATATAGGAAAATTACATCTTAAAGGATTAAGGGTCTCATTTCCGTTTAAGGACATTACTCCGCTCATCCCCTGTATGATTTGATCGTAAGCGGGTCTATTTGCAAAATAACTATCTTGTCCAAAGCCGGATATTGAACAATATATTAATTTTTCATTGATAGCATTCAAACTTTTGAAACCAAGACCAAGCCTCTGCATTACTCCCGGTCTAAAATTTTCCACCAAGATATCTGCATTGAGAACAAGCTTTTTAAAAGAATTTATGTCATTCTTATTTTTTAAATCCAATACAATGCTTTTTTTATTTGCATTTTGAGCGAGGAAAGAAGCACCCATTAACACATCATTGAGTTTTTGATCAACACCTAATTTTCTTGATAAATCTCCGGTTTCCGGCCTTTCAATCTTAATTACTTCAGCTCCGAACATAGATAGATTATAAGTGCAAAAAGGGCCTGCCAGCACATTAGTTAAGTCTAAAATCCTAATTCCATCTAATATTTTATACATAGTTATTACCTTCTGAGTTCATCAGCGCCTGAATATATACAGCTTTCGATCTTACAAATTCTATATGCTTATCTTTAAATCTATCTCTAAATCGATCCATTGGCCCGGAGATTGATAAAGAGCCGATAATATTATTTTTGATGATATCAAATAGTGGAATAGAAAAGGCAGCTACATAAGGATCTCTTTCTCCGTACGAGAAATAAAACTTTTCCTTTTTTATTTGTTCAATTTGCTTTAATAGCTCAAGCTCGGCAGTTTTATCCAGTTTAAGTTTTTTTAGGTATTTATTCAGCTGTTCTTCTTCAAAAAATGCTAAAATTACCTTTCCTCCGGCGCCTTTATTAAGAGGTAATTTCGCGCCTATTTCAATTGAATATCTCAACCTCTCATTTGCCTCAAAACGAAAGGTGCATTCTCGTTCGAAATATTGTTTCCTATATACTGTCACAGTTTCTCCTATCTCACTGGAAATAGTGTGCAATATATTTTTTACTTCGCTATATACATTTAAATGATCTTTAAAAATAAATATCCATTCTAAAAATTTGGGGCCAAGTTTATACGTCTTTGTTGCATTATCTTTATATAAGATGTTATTTTGATATAGTATCTTGCATATTCGATAAGCCGTTGTTTTACCAATACCGGTTAAATTTGATATATGCTGCAGAGAAAATCCATTTCTGCTCGACTTTAAGCTATCAATTATGGCTATGGTTTTTGAAATATTACCTGTATAATCCATCGACAATATCTAATTCCTTCATCTTTTTATAAATTAGTGAGATTTTGCCACCAAAGGATTTGCCAAACAATTTTTGACCAAATTCCGATGCATCCACTATTCTCTCTATGGATACGTTCTTCAAATAGCCTAAAGATTTTAACATAAAACATAAATCTTCTGTTGGCAAGTTACCTGCAGCGCCAACCATGAATGGACAACCCCCTATTCCAGCAATAGAGGAATCAAAGAGAGTCACGCCTTTTTCTAAACCTATCATTACATTTGCAAGTCCCATGCCAATGGTATCATGTAAGTGGAGTGCAATTTTTTTATCTCCTATAACCTCATCTATTTCATTAAGTATAATTTCCACGGATGCAGGAGTAGCAAAACCGGAAGTATCGGATAAACCTATCTCATCAACTCCGGAAACAATCATCTCTGAAGCTATATTTTTAATAATATTTATTGAGATTTTCCCTTCATAATGACAACCGAAAACAGCTTGGATACCCCCTCTTACTTTTACATTTTCTTTTTTAGCTTCGCGTATTAATTCGCATATTTCTATAAAAGATTTGTCGAAATCTTTACCTGTATTTATCTTTTGATGAGTTCTGCTAGCTGAGATAGAGATATTTAGGTGTTTTGCACTACATTTCAATGCTCGTTCAAGCCCTCTGCTATTTAAGACTAATCCGGTAAATATAACATTAGGATAACCTTTAAAATATTTAAATAAGGCATCTGTATCAGATGCCTGCGGAACTTTATCAGGATTTACAAATGATCCCAGTTGTATTCTCCCGATTCCAGACTTAATCACCATTTCAATAAATTTTATTTTATCTTTGAAAGATAAAAATTTACCGACACTCTGCAATCCTTCTCTTAAACCTACTTCTTCAACAGACAATACTTCATTCATAGTTATGTTATATGGAACTAGGTTTCATTTGTCAAGCATGTAAAGAAAAATATTTGACAATATCTCCTTGCAAACTAATATTAAGAGGAGCTCAATCAAACGTATTCAGAATACGGTATAAGAATAATGAACAGGAAGAAATAAGTATTTAAGGTAAATTATCTTGATGAGTGAGGCAACTTCAAAAAATTAAACGAAAGAAAAATTTGTAATATTTCCGCTTAAGCAACCGCAGTTTGGTAAAACAGCTATGCTGTAAAGGAAAGATATTTTTTCAGAACTAACAAAAAGGAAAGTGGCGGTATATATGGATAAGTACTCAGGATTGTTTGCAAAGTATGCATGTGAAATAGAAACGGTTTCATCGGAAACACTTCATGAAGCCAAAAGAAGAATTTTGGATTCTTTTGGCGTTATGTATCTTGCCTTTCACGAAGACGCGCCTGAAGCAGCGAGAAAGTATGCTTATATGTTTCACACTCAAGAAGGATCGACGCTATTTGGATTAGATGCTAAAACAACACCGGAAATAGCAGCATTTGCTAACGGTGTATTGGTAAGATATTTAGATTTTAATGATACATATCTATCAAAAGAGCCGCTGCATCCAAGTGATGTTATACCGGGATTGTGGGCATTAGCAGAATGGAAAAAATTAAGCGGCATAAAGCTTATGGAATCGATTGCCGTAGCTTATGAAATATCTGTCAATCTATGCGACGCTGCGAGTTTAAGGAAGCACAGGTGGGATCATGTTAATTACATAGCTATCGGCGAGGTTTGCGGAGCAGGTAATCTGCTTGATCTGCCGCATAATGTCATAGAACACGCTTTATCAATCACAACGGTCTCCAATGCAGCTATGAGGCAAACGAGAGCGGGTGAACTTTCTATGTGGAAAGGTGCAGCAGCAGCAAATTCTGCAAGAAATGCACTTTTTGGAATATTTCAAGCTATGAATGGTATGACCGGACCATATAAACCGTTTGAGGGAGAGATGGGTTTCTTTAAGCAATTACTTGAGGGTGAAACATTTGATGACAGCGCCCTGAAGTCTCTTTCTGATCTTGAGCCGCCGTCCCGTATTCTTGATACGTATATAAAATTTTATCCCGTTGAGTATCATGCTCAAAGCGCAGTAGATATAGCAAGAGAATTACATAAATATATCAAATCAAAAGATGATATAGAATCTATTCACATAGACACGTTTGAAACAGCTTATGAAATCATTGCCAAAGATCCGGAAAAATGGAATCCCAAAACTAAAGAAACGGCAGATCATAGCATGCAGTATATAACAGTGGTGGGTATAATTGATGGTGATATAACAAAACATTCATTTGAAAAAGAAAAACTGAACGATCCGTTTATTAAAGAAATATTATCACATAAAACGACGCTTGAAAAACAAGATGAGCTGACGCAAGGCTATCCGGATGGAATACCAAATAGAGTTACACTTAAGACAAAAGACGGAAAAATATACACAAAAGAGGTAAAATATCCAAGAGGACACGCAAAAAATAGAATGAATGATAGTGAAGTTATAGAAAAGTTTAGGAGAAATACAAAAGAAATACTAACAAGCTCAAAACAGAATGAAATTGTTGATATTGTTATGAATTTAGAAAGATGCGAGGATATCTCTAAGCTTTCTCCTGTTTTAAGAATACAGAAATGACTTGGCTTGTGGAAAATCAAGAGACAAATTCCGCTTTAAAATTAAAAGATTTGATGAATAAAGAAAAAATCATACCTGTAGCCGGTGTTTTTAATCCAATGGTTGCTCTGCTTGCCCGTCAAACAGGTTTTAAATGCTGCTATTTATCAGGTGCAGCATTAACGGCAAGTTTAGGTATGCCCGATCTAAGCTTAATAGAATTAAACGAAGTTGCAATGATGACAAAATATATATACAGAGCTTCAGGCATACCGCTAATAGTTGATGTAGATGTTGGATTTGGCGAAGTCTTGAATGTTGCAAAAACAGCACGAGAAATGGAAGAATCTAAAGCGGCAGCAATACAGATTGAAGATCAGGAGTTACCAAAGAGATGTGGACATCTTGCCGGCAAAAGAGTTGTAGATAAAGAAAGAATGGCGCAGAAAATAATAGCAGCTAAGAAATCATCAAAAAATTTGCTCATTATAGCAAGAACAGATGCAAAAGCTGTTAACGGTATTGAAGACGCCATAGAAAGAGCAAAATTATATGTAAAAGCCGGAGCAGATATTATTTTTCCTGAAGCCTTGGAAACAGAAGAAGAGTTCAAGAAATTTGCAAAAGAATTAAATGTACCGCTACTTGCGAATATGACAGAATTCGGAAAAACACCCTTCATTAGTTTAAATCAATTTCAAGATTGGGGTTATAAGTTTGTGATATATCCTGTAACAGCGTTAAGAGTTGCCAACAAAGCAATAAAAGACGCATTTGAACACATTAAAAAATATGGTACACAAAAAGATATAATTGATAAAATGCAGACACGAAAAGAACTATATGAAACTATTAAATATTATGATTATGAGAATTTTGACCAAAATATAGCAAAAAATAAATGTAAAGGAAAAATAGATTAAGCAGAAGAATCACGGCATAAGGAAATCAGTTGGAAAGAGAATTAGAATGATAGAAAGAATTTTATTGATAATTTAATGTATAATGAAGAGGTTAAAACTTGAGCTATAGCATAGTAATTAAAAATGGCAAAGTTATAGATACCTTATCAAAAATCGAGGAAACAAGGGATATATTCATTAAAGGAAATAGGATAGCAGAAAAACCGGTTGGTAACAGCTGCGATATCAAAGAGACAATAGATGCGAGCGATTGCATTGTTAGCCCTGGATTAATAGATTTCCACACTCACCTATATACTTACGGAAGTGAACTTGGAATTTTTGTAGACTCATCTTTTTTGCCAATGGGTGTAACATCAGCTGTTGACGGCGGCTCTACAGGATTTGTTAATTTTGAAAGTTACTATAAAAATATAGTGATAAACAGCAATGTTCGTATAAAAAGCTTTTTAAATATCAGCCCTTCCGGTTTAATTACAACAAAATATCATGAGAATGTCGATCCAAAATATTATGACTACAAGCTGATTTTATCTTTGTTTAAAAGATACAAATCTCATCTTCTTGGATTAAAAATCCGTCAAAGTAAAGAAATAGTTGAAAATCTTGGCATAGAACCTCTAAAAGAAACAATAAAGATTGCCGAGGAGTTGGGGTGTCCAGTAGCTGTTCATGCTACCGACCCTCCTGAAAAAATATATGAAATAACAAATATTATGAGAGCTGGAGACATATTAATTCATGTTTTCCATGGAACGGGACATACTATATTGAATATTAATGGCAAAATATATCCTGAAATTTTCAATGCCAAGAAAAAAGGAATATTTTTTGATGCCGCTAATGGAAGAAACCATTTTGCTTTTAAAACCGCTATTCCTGCAATTTCTCAAGGATTTTTTCCGGATATTATAAGTACCGACATTACAATGCGTACTATGTTTAGAAAGCCGGTTTTTTCCCTTCCATTCATAATGTCGAAGTATCTTAATCTCGGAATGCCGTTGAGCAAGGTTTTTTCAGCTTGTACATATTTGCCAGCAAAATTAATGGGTGTCGAAAAAGATATTGGAGATTTATCTCCCGGATCATTAGCAGATGTCTCTATTTTCAAAATTATTGAAAAATCTGTCGAGTTTATAGATGTAGAGGGTAAAAAAATTGAGGGTTCCAAATTACTCATTCCCAAACTAACGGTTCTTAATGGAAAAATAGTATACAGGCAGATAGATTTTTAATTTTTCTATATCTTTTACGAATTTAATAGGGTTTTCTCATTATTATATATATATATAATAATTGGTATAGACATAGTAAAAATTAAAGCTGTTATAATATAGACGGTAGAGAAGTTTAAGAGCATACCAACCTGGATACCAAATATAGGTCCTATAGAGCCGCCTAAATCACCCATGAATTGATATACGGAAACAGATCTTCCTCTAATGTACTTTGGCGTCATATCACCGAATATGCTCAAAAGTACAACATTATTTACACCTATGCCACTGCCTAATAATATTAAAGCTAATAACATAATGTATGAATTATAAGAGAAAGCGAGCAATATGAAACCAAAAATCACAATAAGTATGAATAGAAGAGCAGCTACGGATCTCAATTTTATTGAATCTATAATTTTTCCTATCAATAACGCGCTTATTCCTGACGATAACATCATGAAAGTCATTAAAATGCCGGCGCTAAATCTTGGATCCGAATATAAAAATACGAATTTCTTATATTCAACAAATAAAACGAGTGTCGTCAGTACAACACCTCGAAGTGAGAAACTTACAATAAAATTAAATAAACATATCATAAAAAGGTTCTTATGTTTAAATGCATATGTGAGCGATTTTAACAGGTTCGTTTCCTTTTTCGCTACAACTTTAATATCTTTAAAAAATATGAATACAAATAACGCGGCGCTTGCCGACAAAGATGTGCTAAATAAAAATGCTGTAGCGTTCCCAAACAGACTAGCCGATATGCCTCCGGCAATAAAACCTGCAGGCATTCCAAAGCTTAATGCTACGCGTATCTTGGCGGTAGATCTGCCTCTTGTTGAATGAACAGATGCATTTAATGCTATTGTATTTGCTGCAATAAATACAAATGCAGAGCCAATACCCCATATGATTCTACCTATAAGCAGCATAAGTCCATGATATTGTGAGCTCAACGCATAAACATAGGACAAGCTTCCTACACTTTCTACAAACAGTCCGAAAATAAGTGGATTTTTATAACCAAACTTATCTATTATAGCACCTACAGGTTGATTAAAAAAAAGCCTTGTTATTCTATTGGCAGCTAAAATTAAGCCTATAAAAACCGGTGCAAGATCAAATTGTAAGCCTAAGATAGGCAATATAGGAAAGACTATACCACTACCTATGCCTCCCAAAAATATGGCTGCAGGAATAGTCCAATTCAGTGGTCTTTTATATGATTTATTATGGCGTTTCCCGTTGTCAAGATCAATTTCTTTTGAATTTAAGGTATAATTTTTCAACTCACTTTCCTTAGATTATTTATTGTTTTCAAGTTTTCAAAATAAATTTTTATATAGACCTATTCCGTCGAGACATATTTTAAAAGCGTTTAAGGAGCATTTCTTATACTGAATTATCTAAATCTTTTCTCTTGGGGAATGATTTATACATTATTTCCTAAAGCAAAGGCAATAAAGCGTGCTTATTAATTTTATATCTATTTGCTTTTTCTATATTAAAAGTAAAATAATCATTTGCCCCTGTTGCAATACCTCTTACAACTTTTGCAACACGATTAAATGGAATAAGGTTTTTAAAATTTTTACTTTGCTGTTGTTGATAATACGCTCTCCATTTTATTTTGGGATTGAGTTCATTGCTTTTAATAGATATTTGTCCAGAACTTTTAGGATAACTTTTGATTACATCCGTAATTTTGCCTAATTCTTTTCGATTGGTTATTGTTGAAGAATAGACTTTATCATTATTGTTGTCATTTGCCAATAAAAGAATTGCACTTGTTGTTAAAGCATTATAAAAAACATTTTCTTTAAAATCAAAAATAAAGATATGCCTTAATAATTTTGATTTTATTAGATATTCTTTAATATTTTTTTCATAATCTGAATTCAAAAATTCAGAGGGGATTATATATGCAATTCTACCGTTTTTATTCAATTGGTATATTGACTTTAATAGAAAAAGTGTATAGATATTTGTAAACCCACTTAAATGAAAATTAAGCCTTTTCATTATTTCATTCAAAGTCTTTGTGTAGCGCCATAATTATTTTTTAAATAAATTTAGATATTCTTTAAGGATAAATAATCTATTGCGAGAAAATCCTGTCAACTCTTTTAAAAT
>VAPK010158985.1_pt1 | contig 12432 bp, 10 predicted proteins | sample 3395031 | NCBI WGS metagenome assembly VAPK01 (sample SAMN08290443, study PRJNA428436) | hydrothermal vent metagenome | isolation source: Deep-sea hydrothermal vent chimney 1 | place: Pacific Ocean: Juan De Fuca Ridge | reverse complement strand
GCCGACTATGAGGCTGCCGTCGTGGCCTCCCAGGAAGCGTTTCACGAGTGGCGCATGATCCCCGCCCCTGAGCGGGGCCAGTACGTGCGCAGGATCGGCGACGCACTACGCAGCTACAAGGAACCACTCGGTGCGCTGGTCTCGATGGAGATGGGCAAGATCCGCGCCGAGGGCGAGGGCGAGGTCCAGGAGATGATCGACATCGCTGACTTCGCCGTCGGCCTGTCCCGTCAGCTCTACGGGCTGACCATCGCCTCGGAACGCCCCCGGCACCGCATGTACGAGCAGTGGCAACCGTTGGGGCCGATCGGGATCATCTCAGCGTTCAACTTCCCCGTTGCCGTGTGGTCATGGAACGCGTTCCTCGCTGCCGTCTGTGGCGATTCGATGATCTGGAAACCGTCACCGATCGTGCCGCTGTCCGCAGTTGGTGTGCAGAACATCTGCCATGAGGTGATGGAGGGCACCGGGTTCGAAGGTGTGTTCAACCTCACCATCGGAGACGTCGACCCGGTCGGTGCTGCAATGGTCGATGACAAGCGACTCCCGCTCATCTCGGCAACGGGTTCCGTGCGGATGGGTCAACAGGTGGGCACGAAGGTCGCGTCCCGCCTCGGGCGGTCCCTCCTCGAACTCGGAGGCAACAACGCCATCATCGTCATGGACGACGCCGATCTGGATCTCGTCGTGCGCGGAGCCCTGTTCTCGGCGGCGGGAACGACGGGTCAGCGCTGCACGTCGCTGCGCAGGCTGATCGTCCACAACGACGTGATCGATGATCTCCTCACGCGTCTCGTTGCTGCGTACGGCCAGATCAAGGTCGGTGACCCGCTCGAAGACGACACCCTCATCGGGCCGATGGTGAGCCAGCGGTCCATCGACGACACGAAGGCAGCGATCGCCATCGCCCTCGAGCAGGGCGGCGAACTGCTCGCAGGCGGCAACGAGATCGACGGTACCGGCTTCTTCTTCGAGCCGACCCTCATCAAGATCGCTGCGGATGCGCCGATCGTGCAACAGGAGACGTTCGGACCGATCATGTACGTCATCGGTGTGGACTCGTTCGAGGAGGCCCTCGAGGTTCAAAACGGTGTGCCGCAGGGGTTGTCGTCTGCGATCTTCACCGACTCGCTGCGTACGGCCGAGCGGTTCCTCTCAGCGGAGGGGTCGGATTGCGGTATAGCGAACGTCAACATCGGTACGTCGGGCGCCGAGATCGGCGGGGCGTTCGGTGGCGAGAAAGAGACCGGTGGTGGCCGCGAGGCAGGTTCCGATGCATGGAAGGCCTACATGCGCCGCCAGACCGTCACGATCAACTGGTCCAACGACCTCCCCCTCGCCCAGGGCATCGAGTTCGGCTAACCCCCCCACATCACCGTTCTTGCGTAACTGGGCCCCATATATGGGGCCCAGTTACGCAAGAACGGTGATGAAGTCGTCGGGAACCTGATTGGGGGCTTTCGTCGTCGCAGTAGCGAGGGACAGAGAAGGGACAGAGAGAGGAGATCGCTGATGCGACGCACGATCATCGCTGTAGTAGCCGTCTTGGGGCTGATCGCTACTGCATGCACCGCCATTCCAGGCGCAACGGATACGACCACAGATTCGACCGCGACGACCTCGATACCACCACCGGGTGGGTCGGGGGTCAAGGCAGGGGCCGACATCTTTGCCGCGCCGGCACTCCAACCGTTCGCCGGATGCAGCGAGTTCCTCGACTACGTCCAGGGGAATGCGATCGATCTCGTCGGGCCGTACGGCCTGGCAGGGTACGGGGGTGGCTACTACGGGGACGTCGTCTTCAAGGAGGCCGCAGCCGAACTCGACACGGTCGGGTCTCAGGCACCCGCCGTCGACGGAGCTGGCCGGGTGGGCGTCGACTACTCGGGTACCAACGTCCAGGTCGCAGGTGTCGACGAGCCGGACATCGTCAAGACCGACGGTGAGCGCATCTTCGTCGTTGCTCAGGGACGACTCTTCTGGATCGACACCTCGAGCACACCCGAGGTCGTTGCTTCAATGCCACTCGATGGATGGGGCCAGCAACTCTTCCTCTCAGGCGACCGTCTGCTCGTGATGACCTCCGGAGGGGGATACGGCATCGGACCGGTCGGGGATCGGGAACTGTCGGCCGACGTTGCGCCGGGGTACTCGAGCCCACGCACCGTCCTCACCGAGGTCGACGTATCCAACCCTGCCTCGATGGCAGTGCTCCGCACGCTCACCCTCGACGGCACGATCCTGTCGTCCCGCATGACTTCTGGATCGATCCGGGTCGTCGTGGTTTCCGGTCCGACCGGTTTCGCATGGGAGTACCCGCAGGGCAACGGCATCCGTGCCGAGCAGGAAGCGCTCGATGCCAACAAGAAGATCATCGAAGAGTCCACGATCGAGAACTGGGTGCCCTGGTACGTCCTCGAGGACCACAAGGCCGGCACCACGTCCGACGGCCCGCTTCTGGGTTGTGAACAGGTCGGGGTCCCCGACGAGTTCTCCGGGCTGTCGATGCTATCGGTACTCTCGATCGACCTCGACTCGGACCTCGAACCCGGAAACGCCATCGGCCTCCTCGCCGAGGGTCAGACGATCTACGCATCGACAGACAATCTCTACGTCGCAACGGCTCCGTGGATGGCGTGGCCGTTGATCGAACAAGCCGGCGGCGACGTCAAGGCGACCGAGTCACTGACCACCCAGATCCACATGTTCGACATCACCGACCCCGCAACCGCGGTGTACGTAGCGTCGGGCAGGGTCGATGGGACGCTGCTGTCGCAGTGGTCCATGGACGAGTACGACGGCACGTTGCGGGTCGTGACGACCGATGAGAACCCCTGGTGGGGATCGAGCGACATTCCCGACTCGGCCGTCATCACACTCCAACGCAAGGGTGACGAACTCGTCCAGGTGGGGTACGTCGATGGTCTCGGCAAGGACGAACGTGTCTACGCCGTGCGGTTCATCGAGGACAAGGGGTACGTCGTGACGTTCCGTCAGGTCGACCCTCTCTACATCGTGGATCTGTCGGACCCGACGAACCCACAGGTCACCGGTGAACTGAAGATCAACGGGTACTCGGCGTACCTGCATCCCATCGGTGAGGATCTCCTCCTCGGTGTCGGCCAGGACGCATCGGATGAAGGTCGTACCCTCGGAACCCAGGTCTCGGTGTTCGACGTGTCGGATCCGACGAACCCGCAACGCCTCTCCCGTATGACGTTCAAAGAGGCATACTCACAGGCCGAGTGGGACACCCATGCATTCCTGTGGTGGGCACCCAAGGGTATCTCGATACTGCCGATGCAGCGATGGTCCTGGGACGAACGAACCGGCAAGGAGGACAACTTCTCAGGAGCCGTCGTCCTGGCGATCGGCCCTCAGAGGGTCAAACAACTCGGCCTCATCGAGCATCCGAACGCTGCGGGTGAGGAGTGCCCCGACTGCTCCTGGAGCGCTCCGATTGTACGGTCCCTCGTCATCGGCGACACGCTGTACACGATCTCTGAGACCGGGATGCTTGCCTCGGACATCGACACGCTCGACGATGTTGCGTGGGTGCCTTTCGGGTAGAGAAGTTCACAGTTCACAGTCGGTGGCGGGCGAAGGAGAGAGCGCCCGTCACCGACTGCAGGGGTGCAGGCGCCGGGTCCTTGGAGGATGTGCGGATAGGGGGGCAGTCATTCATCGGTTACTGATGAAGTGAAAGCATCCAGAAACAGCCCCGGCTTCCGACTGTGATCTGTGATCTGTCAGCTGTGATCTGTGATCTGTCAGCTGTGATCTGTGATCTGTCAGCTGTGAACTGACGCAGCTGTGAACTTCCCTATCCGAACCGGTAACCGACGGAGCGCACCGTGGTGATCCACGAGGCCCGTTCCTCGCCGAGCTTGGCGCGGAGGCGCCGAACGTGCACGTCGACGGTGCGTGAACCGCCGAAGTAGTCGTAGCCCCATACCTTGGAGAGCAGCTGCTCTCGGCTCCAGACACGGTTCGGATTCTCGACGAGGAACCGCAGCAGTTCGTACTCCATGTAGGTGAGGTTGACGGGACTTCCCGCGATCGTCGCCTGATAGGTATGTGTGTTGAGCTCGAGGTCGACGTGACGGACCACGCCACCGGGGTCGTTCTCGAGCGGGGAGAGACCCATCCGAGCGAGCCGGATCGCGAGCTCGATCGGGTCGATAGGCGTGAGGATGAAGTCGTCGAATCCGTCTCTGCCGTCGAGTTCTCGCGTCAGGGTGCGGTCGACGATCAGGAGCACAGGGACCGCGAGCTCCTCCTGGATCTTTGATGCGACCGAAGCAGCGATATCGGGATCGCTACCGATCTCGACGACGGCCCCGGCCCAGCCCGATTCCGGCTCCTTGGCGCCAGCCTCCCCGACACCTCCGATCGGGACGGGTTGGTACCCGACCGAGAGCAATGCTCCGGTAAGTGCAGGCGATGGCGCCTCGGGGTACACAGCGATGTACTTCACAGGACGGGAAGGTACTCCTCGAGCTCGTAGCGTGAGACGTGCTGCTCGTATCGGGCCCACTCGCGCTTCTTGTTGCGAAGGAACCACTCGAAGACGTGATCACCGAGCGCGTCACGTACGAGGTCGGAGCGCTCCATTGCAGTGATCGCCTCGATGAGGTTGCGTGGAAGGTGCCGGACACCTGCCTCGCTCCGCTGGTCGGCTGTCATCTTCAGCACATCGGATCCCATCTCTGTGGGGAGATCGTAGTTGCCTGCGACACCTGCGAGGCCTGCCGAGAGGATCGCCGACAGTGCCAGGTACGGGTTGCACGCCGGGTCGGGGGCGCGGTACTCGATACGGGTCGAGTCGATCTTGCCCTTCTTCGTTGCAGGCACCCGCACCAGAGCACTCTGATCGTTGCGAGCCCACGTCTCGTAGATCGGAGCATCGAAACCGCCAACGAGTCGCTTGTACGAGTTCACCCACTGGTTCGTCACCGCCGTGATCTCAGGAGCGTGCGCCAGCAGGCCGGCGATGAAGCCACGGGCGACCTTCGAGAGGCCGTGTTCTCCAGACGGGTCGTGGAACGCGTTCTCGTCTCCCTGGAACAGGGACAGATGCAGGTGCATCCCCGAGCCGTCTACCGAAGCGAGGGGTTTCGGCATGAACGTGGCGTAGATCCCGTGCTCCATCGCCACCTCCTTGACGGTGAGCCGTGTCGTCATGATGGTGTCAGCCATCGTCAACGCGTCCGTATGACGTAGATCGAGCTCGTGCTGGGATGGGGAGACCTCGTGGTGGCTGAACGCCACGGGGATCCCGAGACGTTCGAGGGCAACGATCGTCGAACGACGGTACTCCTGGGCAACATCGAGCGGGGTCAGGTCGAAGTAGCCTCCGCGGTCCAGCACCTGGGGCTCGGAGGAGGCATCCTCGAAGTAGAAGAACTCGATCTCGGGCGCAACATAGAACGAGTACCCCAGATCTGCCGCCCGTTGGAGGTTTTGACGCAAGACGTGGCGTGGATCACCGGGGAACGGGTCACCATCGGGGGTGACGATGTCGCAGAACATACGGGCGACGCCGGCGTCCCCGCCTTTCCAGGGGAGGATCTGGAACGTCGAGGGATCGGGTTTTGCGAGCATGTCCGCCTCGTAGGAGCGACTGAACCCGTCGATCGACGATCCATCGAACGAGACGCCTTCATCGAGGGCGATCTCGAGCTCTGCCGGGGTGATGGCGAAGGACTTCAGGAATCCCTGCACATCGGTGAACCACAGGCGGATGAAACGGATACCGCGCTCCTTGACGGTGCTGAGCACGTACTCCTTCTGCCTGTCCATGTCGGTTCTCCACGTTGGTTGTTGCTGTCATCGTATTGATTCTCGGCGGAACCGCCAGACGAGATCTGGTCTGTAACACACTGTTCACATTGCAGTTACCGATAGGAAACGCCGTTGCCGCATCCTTACAGGATCGGGTCGCGTCTAGCGTTGCCCTGTATGAAACCCGTCATGAGAGCGAGGAACTATGCCGTATCGCGCTGAGTACATCTGGATCGATGGACGTAAACCGACCGCCCTGCTGCGATCGAAGACCAAGGTCGTGCCCGACGGCCAGGAACCGCCTCTGTGGGGGTTCGATGGGTCGTCGACTGGTCAGGCTCCCGGAGACGAGTCCGACTGCGTGCTCCGACCGGTGAAGGTCGTCCCGGACCCGATCCGGGGCAACAGCGACGTCCTCGTCATGTGCGAGGTGCTCAACACCGACATGACCTCGCACGAGTCCAACACCCGTGTCGCGGCAGTCGTGGCCGAGGAGAAGTACGGCGATCAGGAGCCGTGGTTCGGTCTCGAGCAGGAGTACACGTTCTTCAAGGACGGTCGCCCTCACGGATGGCCGATCGGTGGGTTCCCTGCCCCGCAGGGTGGCTACTACTGCGGTATCGGTGCCGACGAGATCTGGGGCCGCGACGTCGTCGAGGATCACACGTGGGCGTGTATGGAGGCGGGTCTTGCTATCTCGGGAACGAACGCCGAGGTGATGATCGGTCAGTGGGAGTTCCAGATCGGCCCGGTCGGCACGGTGGAGGTCGGAGACCAGTTGTGGCTGGCACGGTGGCTGTTGTACCGGATTGCTGAGGACTACGACATCTCGGCGACACTCGACCCGAAACCCGTCAAGGGGGACTGGAACGGTGCCGGGATGCACACCAACTTCTCGACGAGAGCGATGCGTGAGGGGTGGGATCCGATCATCACCGCATGTGAAGCCCTCGGTGAACGCGCCCAGGAACACGTCAAGCATTACGGGGCGGGCATCGAGAGGCGTCTCACCGGACTCCACGAGACGGCTCCCTGGTCCGAGTACAACTACGGCGTGTCGAACCGGGGCGCCTCGGTGCGTATCCCGTGGCAGGTCGACCGAGACAAGAAGGGCTACATCGAGGACCGACGCCCGAACGCCAACGCGGATCCGTACGTCGTGGCAGCGATGATGACCGAGACGATCTGCAGCAAGCTGGCAGAGTAGGCAACGGACGACAGACGGCAGACATCAGATAACAGAATTCAGACCGTCTGGTGTCTGATGTCTGCTACTTCGGGGTGAGGCCTCGGACGACGTCGAGTTCACCAGAGAAGGCGGTCGTCGCGTCGTTGTACTTCTGGACCGCTTCGCGACGAAGCGTGCCGTCATCGGGTGCCTTGAGCCCATCGATCACGGCTTCTGCCCTCACGACGAGCTCCTGGGACGCGGTGATCGTGTCCGGCCACGCCGGCGGGTACGGATCGGGAACGGTGGTCGCCGCTACCTGATTCGCGAGATCCTGTGCGTCGTCGTGAACCTTGGTGAACCCATCGAGAGCTGCGTCGTACTCGATGTCCTTGTTCTCCCACTGCTCGTTGACGCCGTTGAGCTCAACGAGCAGGTCGGCTGCAGCAGCCTCGAATCGGTCGACCTCAGCGAGGAACGCGAGGATGTCCGTCGGCAGTGTCGACGTGGTGGTGGTGCCGAGCGTCGTGGTCGTGGTCGTCGGCGCCGTTGTCGTCGTGGATGCAGCGATGTCGGCCGGTGGAAGCGCGTTGACGAACACGTAGGTGAACCCGATCAGCACGACGATGACGACCGGGAGTATCCAACGACCTGGCTTGGGATCCTCTTTGCTCACGTCCGTGAGCATAGGCGGTCTCGGCAGAACAGGGCATCATCGCTACGATCATCTCCATGGAACTCCAAGGTCGCACAGCGGTCGTCACCGGGGGCGCGGTCCGTGTTGGACGTGCAATCAGCCTTGCTCTGGCTCGCCAGGGTGCCCACGTGTACATCCACTACAACCGATCCGCCGGGCCTGCCGAGGCCCTGAGGGACGAGATCCTGGCCACAGGCGGTGTCGCAGCGGTTGGATCTGCGGATCTGTCCGACCCCGGCCAAGCGCAGGGGATGATGCACATGGCCCAGGACACGCTTGGTCCGATTTCTGTCCTCGTGAACAGTGCCTCGGGGTTTCCCACCGACACCCTCGAGAGCATCACCCTCGAGCGGTGGAGGTCGACGATGGACCTGACACTCGGCTCACCCTTGTTCCTCACGCAAGCCTTCGCTGCCGGACTCGGAGCGGACCACAGCGGCGCCATCGTCAACATCACCGACGTCAAGACGACACGCCCGTACCGCTCCCACCTTTCGTACATGCTGGCCAAGGGCGGTATCGACACGCTGACGCGTGCGGCGGCTCTCGCGCTTGCACCACGCATCAGAGTCAACGCGGTAGCTCTCGGTGTGATCCTGCCTCCCCCCGGGGAGGACGAGGAGTACGTGAACGCACTCGCCGCAGAGTTGCCACTCAAAAGGGTCGGTGGCCCCGAAGTCGTTGCAGACACCGTCGTGTTCCTTGCGAGGAACGACTTCATCACGGGCGAGATCATCCATCTCGACGGAGGAGCGGGACTGGTGTGAGACAAGTCACAGTTCACAGTTCACAGTCGACAGTTCACCGATGACCGTGGCAGTCGGTGGAGAAGTTCTCCGATCTCCCTCTGTCGGCAAAACGCGAGTATTCGGAGACAGTCCGGATTTCCGGCTGTGAACTGTGAGCTGTGAACTGTCAACCCAACAACTGCTCCCTATTTGGTGAGCCCCGCAGTACGTCACACGCACAACGTACGGCGACCTTCCGCCATCGGCTACCGTTCCCCCATGCGTCGCCTCGATCGAATCTTCATCAACGAACTCGTCGTCTCCGGGATCATCGGCATCAACCCAGACGAGCGCGTCACCCAGCAGGAAATATCCGTGAACGTGATCATGTGGGCAGACACGTCTGTTGCAGCGCACTCGGACGATATCGCCGACGCTGTCAACTATCGGACCGTCGCGAAGCAGATCATCGAGCACATCGAGAATGGCGAACCAATGCTCGTCGAGCGACTCGTCCAGGAGATCGCCGATCTGTGTCTCGAGGATGAGCGCGTCGACAGCGTCGAGGTCACCGTGGAGAAGCCCGGGGCGTTGCGCCACGCTCGATCAGTGGGAATCAAGATCCTGCGATCGCGTGTTGACACCTCCACATAGGGAGTACGTCATGAGTGACACACACGAGCGGGCGACAGCCGTCATCCTTGCAGGCTCGAACGTCGACAAGGAGCGCTGCCTCCCCGAGTCGATCAGACAGCTGCGGAGACATCCAGACATCGACGTACGGGCGGTCAGCACATGCTTCGAGAGTTCTGCAGTCGGCGGTCCGCCCGATGCCCCAGAGTTCTACAACGCGGCAGCTCTCGTGTTCACCAAACTCGATCCCGAGTCGTTGCGAAGGGAGCTCCGCGCTATCGAAGACCAGCTGGGACGGGTCCGCACCGATGATCCCAATGAGCCGCGAACGATCGACCTCGATATCTTGGTGTACGACGACCTCGTTGCAGACTTCGATGGTTGGTCGCTCCCGGACCCGGACATCGTGAATCAGCTCCATGTCGCGGTGCCTCTCGCCGACGTCGCGCCGAGGTGGGTCCATCCGGTTCTCGGCAGAACCGCGACTGAAATCGCAGACGATCTTGCAGCTTCGAACCCGGAGGTGATCCCCAACATGGCTATCAAGCTCTCTACCCCGTACACGACACGCGCCATCGACGACTTCGACGACACCGAAGGCGTCTACGCACCCCGCCTCGAAGCACTCATCCGAGATCAGCTCCTCGAGATCGGTGAAGACCCCGAGAGAGAGGGTCTCGTTCGGACCCCACTTCGCGTTGCCAAAGCGATGGATTTCCTCACGAGCGGGTACTCGACCTCACTCGAAGAGGTCGTCAACAACGCCATCTTCGACGCGGAGGGAGCTTCCGAGATGGTCGTCGTACGCGATGTCGAGTACTACTCGATGTGCGAGCATCACATGCTCCCGTTCTTCGGGAAGGCAACCGTTGCCTACCTCCCGAAAGGCAAGATCATCGGGCTTTCCAAGATCGCACGCATCGTCGACGTCTATGCCCGCCGGCTCCAGGTACAGGAACGTCTCACGAACCAGGTCGCGGATGCGATGAAAGAGATCCTCGACCCGCACGGGGTCGGTGTCGTGATCGAAGGTAAACACCTGTGCATGATGATGCGAGGCGTCCAGAAGCAGGACTCGAACATGATCACGAGTGCGATGCGAGGAACGTTCAGGACGGACCCCCGCACCCGCAGTGAGTTCCTCTCGTTCACCGGATGATGCGTTCGCGAACACACACATCTTGCCTGTAGCTACGGTTACGTGATGCAGAGGGACACCTTCGAACGACCGATGCGGGATCTACGGATCTCGGTCACCGACAGATGCAGCTTCCGGTGCGTCTACTGCATGCCTCGCGAGCTCTACGACGACCACGAGTACCTCGATCGATCCGCGATCCTGACCTACGACGAGATCATCCGCTTCGCGCGGATCTCCGTGGGACTCGGGGTCGAGAAGATCCGCCTGACCGGGGGCGAGCCGCTGCTGCGCAGGCAGATCGAGACCCTCATCAGGGGCCTGTCAGAGATAGACGGTCTCGACGATCTCGCCATGACCACGAACGGCCACATGCTTGCCAAGCGGGCACAGGCGCTCGTGGAGGCAGGCCTGAAGCGGGTGACGGTCAGCCTCGATGGGATCGACGATGCCGTCGTGCGGGCGATGATCGACACCGACGTGTCCGTCGACGTCGTCCTGAACGCCATCGACGTCGCACACGCTGTCGGACTCGGCCCTATCAAGATCAACACCGTTGTGCGCAAGGGTTGGAACGAGAACCAGATCGTGCCGCTCATCGACCACTTTCGTGGCACGGGGCACACGGTCCGGTTCATCGAGTACATGGATGTCGGGACCACGAACGCGTGGCGATCCGACGAGGTCATCCCATCGGCGGAGATCCTGCGTCTCCTCACCGAGCGTTGGGAGATGGTCCCTGTGGTTCCCGCCTACGCCGGGGAGGTCGCCAGTCGGTACCGGATGGTCGACGGATCGGGTGAGGTGGGGTTCATCTCGTCGGTGTCCGAACCGTTCTGTGGAGAGTGCTCCCGGCTACGCCTCGCAGCCGACGGTCACGTCTACACATGCCTCTTTGCATCCGCGGGGACCGACATCAAGGACGTGATGCGCTCGGGGGCATCCGACGAGGACCTCATCGCCACCATCAAGACTCTGTGGTCGAAGAGGGATGACCGCTACTCCGAGCTGCGCGGAGCAGTGCCACTCGCCTTTCCCCGGGTCGAGATGAGCTACATCGGGGGCTGAGACGTCCCGCGGCGGTGAACCGAGAGCCCTGCTTCGCGCCACACCAGTGCACCCCCGACAACGATCAGCACCAGGATCGGCACGACCAATGCGCGAACGCTCGAGAACACCGTGCCGATGAGGATCTCGATCACGATCGGCACCGAGAGGACCGCCGTTGCCACCGATGGCGGCATCACGACCGACATCGTGGTCAGGAAGGCGCCGGTGACGAGACCCGTCTCCGATTGCAGTGTCCCGACCCCGGAGGGTGATTCGTCTGCCGGCGCGTCGAGTTGGGGTGGCGGAGTCAGGGCGTAGACGACGGCGTCATCGATGGACGGGGGCGGCTCGGGTGGCGGAGAGGCCGTCGGTGGAGCGGCCATCGCAGGTGTCGTGGTCGTGGTAGAAGTCGTCGCGGCCGTCATTGTTGTGGTGGGGGGCGGCACAGTTGTCGTCGTTGGCGTCGGGGCCACCGTGGTCGTGGTCGTCGTCGTTGGAGCAGGGTTGAGGGACGGGGCTACCTGCCCGGTGATGTCGTCGATCTCGGCGTGGCCAGCGCCTGCCGCAGCGTCGATACGGCGTCGTGCATCCGCTGCGTCGCTTGTGAGCTCATCGGGGAAGAGCGAGAGCAGGGCATCGACCTCAACGAACGCGGTATCGCGAATGATCGCGATGTCGATGTGTGCCCTGTTGCTCACAGCAGCGAGACCCTCGAGTGTCGCCGTTTGAATCGCTTCGTATGTGAAACGGTTCAGGGTCGTCTGCATGTCGGCTTCGGCCTGAACAGCTACCTGGGTGATCTCGATCCTGGTGCCGGGGGCATCGTCCGCGCCGAACGCAGGCAGAGCCACGCCGACCAGCAGCACCGCGAGGATCATCTGCCCGAGCATCCACCTGAATGATGTTCGGCGCATCGATACATATCGGCACAACCGAGCCTGTCCTTGAATTCGCGGACTCAAGGCGGTTGATGGCGATGCCGACAAGAGTACATCGGCCTCCAGGGAGGGTGAGATGAGGCGGTTGCTTTCAAGCATCCTGATCGTGCTTGCAGTCGCGGTCTCGCTCGTCGCCGTCCTCATCATGGTCTCGCGTGTGGCCGCCGAGCAAGGCACGAGTGAGGTGGGGAGAGAAGGCCAGACGGCGATCGTGGCCGAAGCGATGCTCAGCTCCGCCTCAGCCACCCAGAACGCTGCCACGTTCGCAGTCATACTCGAGAAAGGCAGAGCGACCG